>Ga0256841_1000501_pt1 | contig 40542 bp, 39 predicted proteins | sample 356308metaG_FD_185971 | JGI IMG/M metagenome (GOLD analysis project Ga0256841, IMG submission 185971) | Hydrothermal vent microbial communities from Mid Atlantic Ridge, Atlantic Ocean - 356-308 | ecosystem: Environmental > Aquatic > Marine > Hydrothermal vents | place: Atlantic Ocean: Mid...
TTTGATAATAATATTATAATTTCTTTCGTGCATTAACCGGTTCTAAACAGGTTTGATTGTTTTAAAAAAATTTCAATATCGGGTTAGTCGTTCAAACCTGTCAAGAACCGGTAAACATATTATATTGTGGAATCAATTTTTGCCTGTTTTCCGGGCTGGGAATTTTAGTGCCGTTTTTCCTCTCCTTTGATATTGTTCTTTTAACATCCTGCTTTTTAAAATTTGTTTCCGGATGCCTTTGTGGTTCTTAGTGTCTTTGAGCCTTAGTGGCAAAATAGCGGAAAATTAGCCACAAAGACACCAAGGCTCAAAGAAAACAAATCGAGAAAATACAAACCGGTATTCATCAAATCGGCCGAGAATTATCTGAAATGAATTTAATTTTCAAGGTATAAAACAGCTTTTCCAAGAGACACTATGTAAAAATAATATGGCTGCCTTCTCCGCCGGCTCTTTCGTAAAATTCACCAATTGTTATGATATCTTTTACATGTTCGGAAAAATCCTCTTTCTTAACTTTAAACATATCAACGGCAAGTTTACAGGCATAGAGATTACCGCCACCTGCAACAAACAGTTCGATGAATTCACTTACAGGCGGGATATCAAGCTCTTCCATACCCTTTTTCATCATACCCGAGACCATTGCTTCCATCCCGGGTATCACTCCCATCCAGGAAGGCATCCTTGCTCCGCCCGGTAAGCGTAAAGCCGGATTACCGAGGACAGCGGTGTGGAGTTTATCCATACGCTTTTTCATAATGGCGTCAAGGCCGAAGAAGGTAAAGAAAAGATTGCATTCAATACCTTCCATTACGGCTCCGTTGCCCATTACCAATGCAGCATAAACATCTTCTATGGCACCTTTGGCGCAGATGATACTGACTTTTTTTACGGGATATTCGTTTGTGTCAGACATAATTTTTTGTTTTTAATTATACACAACTTGCCGGTTTTGGAATTCCGGCTATTTTAGTGGCTTTTTTCATAGGAGCACCCGGAAACATCTGATAAAATGTTTTCACATCAACCACACCGGATTTATTTATTCCCCTGATTGAAAGAGCATCTCCGCTGTTGAATTTGTTTCTTAGGTACTCAAGCACCTCAAAATGTTTATCCGTTAATTCCACACCTTCTTCCTTTGCTATTTCCATAGCGATGTCTTTTGTCCATTGTGAAGGATTTGTGAAATAACCCTCTTCATTTACATCTACTGCTACTCCTGCATACGTTTTTGTTGCCATAATTTTATTGTTTTTAAATGTTATTAATATTTATTATTTATTTTCTTTCTTTTTAAGTTGCTGTTCCGTAAGATTTTTCAAAAATGTCATCATAAAGCCCATACCTTTTTTCATTTCAGGGCTGTTCATTTCCCTCATCATTTTCCAAATTGAATATTCCGGAATTTCATCCGTTTCAAGATTTTTGTAAACGACAACGGCATTATGAACAGCATCAAGCATATCGGGCTGGGTTATCTCTTTGACGATTTCAAGTATTGGTACTATTTTATCTGCAAGTTCGCGGATATCGTCCACAGTGAAATGGGTAACGATATTCTCAAATACTTTTCCGAATTCCCTGATAAAATCAATATAGCCTTTTTGCTCAAGCTCGTTGAAAAGATTTACCGCATCCAATCCTACCTGATGAGCAATGGGCGATACATCTTTTGCAAAATCGGTAACACTTTCCAGCATCTCCAGCATCAAATTGATGTTGTCAAGATTATGTAAAAACTTAATACCGATTGACGCAATGGTTTCACCGTCAATTTCAACACCTGCCTTATCAAGCTGAACAACGGCGTTCTGAAAAGCATCTTTTCCCACTATTGATAAATCGCTCATCAAATCGTTTACCGATTCGCGCGATTGTTTCTGAGCATAAACCTCCTCAAGCACAAGGTCAAGTTTACGGTTTATCTCATCTATCTGATTTTGAATATTTACTTCCGTCATAATCCGAAATTTTAAAGTTCCATCTTTTTACCTGCCATAGTCATTTGAGAATCAATGGGCATCTCTTTTCCTTTAAGAAGTATATGCCAGTAAATCCAGCGGAACATTAACTTCCCGTAGTGGTTCATTCTGGTCTCTTTCAAAAGTCCGAAAGGACCGATACCGGGAAACGGGAAAGATCCGGGCAAAGGTTCGGTGTCATAATTGAAATCAATCAAAGCACCCTTTCCGTGTCCCGTTTCGATATAACAGTTTGAGTGTCCGTCGAAACTGGCAGTGAACGGTCTTCCTTCGATATAGCACATAAGATTTTCGTGAAGGATATCGGCCTCAAAATGGACTACCGAACCTGCTTTGGAGGTTGGGAAATTTCCTGCATCACCAAGCACAAAAATATTCTCAAATTTATCCGATTGAAGAGTGTTTTTATCCGTGAGTACAAATGCAAAATCATCTCCGAGTCCGCTTCTTTCAACCATTGGGTCTCCCGAATGTAAAGGTATTGAAACCAAACAGTCGAAAGGAACTTCCCTGCCACCGAAATCCCTGATAACCTTTTTCTCATTATCAACTTCACCCAAAACAAAGTCCGTTACAATGTTGATATTTTTTTCGGAAAGCATATTTCCGAGTACTTTTGAGGCACGCGGTTTTGTGAAAGCGCCGCTTAAAGGTGTAACATAGGTTATATTAACTTTGTCTCTAAGCCCTCTGTCAATAAAAAATGCATCGGCAAAAAATGAGAACTCAAGAGGTGCTACCGGACATTTGATGGGCATATCGGCAATATCTATAACAAGTTCGCCACCTTCCCAGGTTTTGAAAAACCTTGACAAAGCCTTGGCTCCTTCAATGGTGTAAAAATCGAACACGTTTTTATGCCATAAATCTCCTTTTAGTCCGGGGGTTTCCTCGGGAACAATTTTTGTCCCTGTTGCAATTATTAAAATGTCGTATTTCAAAACCTCTCCATCCATCAAAAGAACTTTGTTCTCTTCACCTACAATTTTATCAATCTTTGAAAACACAAGATTAACACCAACAGGGATGAAACTGCTTTTCTGTTTTATTACATCAGCTTCTTTATAATATCCAAATGGAATAAATAAAAAACCCGGTTGATAGTAATGGGTTTTGTATTGGTCAACAATGGTAATATCCCATTCATTCCTGCTAAGCTCTTTCCTCATTTTATTGGCCATTATGGTACCTCCCGTACCTGCCCCGAGAATTAATAATTTTTTCATATTCATATTGTTTTTTAAATAACAATGCAAAAATAAACGGTTATATTGATATATTACAATATTTAGATATGATAATTATCATATTCAAAAATTATTGTATCTTTGAAACCCTGATAAATTTGGCATTAAACAGTGTAATGAAATATATAAATACGGTTTCCGGTTGCAAAAATTGTCCATATAGAGCGTTGATATTCGGCTCATTAGATAATAAGGAACTTGACTTTTTGGAAAAGACAAGAAAAGAAATTTTCTATAAAAAAGGAGATGTTTTGACCAAAGAAGGAACTTCAATAAATGAATTTCTTTATTTAAAAACGGGATTACTAAAAGTTTACAAAACAAGAGCGGGCAATAAAACACATATAATAAGAATTGCGGGACCTTCCGATTTTGTCAGTCTTTTAAGCATGTTTTCAAATGACAAATATAAATATTCCATTGCCGCCATTGAGGATACAACTGTTTGTGTTGTTGATTCGGAGAGCATCAAATTCCTGGCAAAGTCTAACGGCGAATTTGCTCTTGAATTGATGAAAAGAATGAGTTATACCTATGATGAGATAATTGATTCGACATACCGTATAAGACAAAAGCACCTGCGGGGTAGAATAGCATATATACTTCTCTATTTTGCACAAAAGGTTTACAGACAAAACCGTTTTGAACTTCCGATTTCAAGGCGTGAAATTGGAGAGTTGATAAATATGACAACAGAGAATGTTATACGTATCCTGTCGGAATTCAGAAAAGACCAAATAATTTTCATTGACGGTAAGATTATTGAAATTAAGGATATTGAAAGACTTGAAAGAATAAAAAAAATCGGATAAACATAGGATAGCAAAACTTTGTAAAAGCTATGGCACCTTTTTAATTTTTTCTCTTGATTATCAATTTTTCTTTTGATTTTTGCTTTTTTGTAATAACCTCAACAATATACATCCCTCATTAAGCATTGAAATATTAATTCCGCTATTAATATCATTAACAGTTAACACTCTTTGTCCCAATTGATTATAAAATAGTATTTCATTTATAGGCTGCCCTGATACGGTTTGAACGGAGACCTCATTATTCGCCGGATTAGGAAAAATTTTGATATCGTTTTCCTTTGACTCATTACTTGGGACAGAGAAAGGTATTCCCGATTCATTAAAGGCAACCATACCACCCGATAGAGTGCCAAGCCATTTTGTTCCATCATTATCAATTGCTATTGAAAGAATTAGGTTTGCCGATAAACCGGAATTTTCAGTATTATACACATACCATTCACTTCCATTAAATTTCGCTAATCCATTACCTGAACCGACCCAAATTAAACCGTCTTCATCAATTTCAATAGCATTAACCTCATTTGATGGCAATCCCGAATTTTCGGTATTAAAAATTGACCAATCCTCACCGTTAAAAACAGCCATTCCTCCATCATATGTACCAATCCATTTCGTATTATTCTTATCAATTTTTATTGATAGAATATGATTATCAGGCAAATTTGAATTTAAAGAATTATAGATGGTCCAATCGGAGCCGTCAAATTCTATTAATCCGCCACCGTTCGTACCAAACCACTTTATTCCGGTATTATCAATTGCTATTGCAGTAATATTATTTACCGGCAAATCCGAATTAGTAGTATCATAAATAATCCAATATTCTTCATCAAATTGTGCAACTCCTCCCTTTGATGTTCCAATCCAAATGGTATTATCAAAATCGGTTGCCAAGGATAAAACGGAATTATCCGGTATCCCCGAATTTGATTCAATATATTTTGTCCAATTGGTTCCGTCAAATTTTAATAAACCGGAAAGTGATGTCCCAAACCATTTAATATTTTCATTATCTATTGTAAGAGATAATACATACCGGGAGGGAAGTCCCGAATTATTAGGTTTATAAACTGTCCAATTCATATTCTCAATATTTGCCACTCCGTTATAAGAGCAAGTCCACTTTGAGTTATCATTCTCTATAACAATATCATAAACCCAATTATCAGGTATTTCCGAATTTGATGTATTAATCAGATTCCAGTTTATATCATCAAACTTAGTAAGCCCTTGACTTGTCCCTATCCATTTATTTCCAAATTCATCAACTTTCATTGAATAAATATGATTATTTGGTAACTCCGAATTTGAGGTATTGAACAGGTTCCAGTATGTTCCGTCAAATTTTGATAATCCGTTACCTGTTCCTATCCATTTATTCCCTTCGACATCAATTTCAATTGAATAAACACTATTGTCAGGCAAACCGGAATTTGAGCTTACATAATTTATCCAGTTTGTTCCGTCAAATCTTGCTATACCACCCGAATTTGTTCCTACCCAAATAACTCCGCCGGAGACACAAACAACAGACAAAATACGGGAGTCCAATAATCCCGAGTTTGAAACATCATATAATGACCAATCCGTTCCGTCGTAACTTGATAATCCGTCATATGCGGTTCCAATCCATTTTTTTCCATTTTCATCTATGTCTATCACCTTAATATAATTACCGGATAAGCCCGAATTAGAGCTGTTATATATCGTCCAGTTAATTCCGTCATATTCAGCCAAGCCTCCTGTAAATGTGCCGATCCATAAAGAGCCGTTATTTTCAAGAGCCATTGAGTTAATTTTGTTACTTGGTAAAGAAGAATTGGTTGTGTTATATACAATCCAGTTTTCACCATCGAATTTCACCAAGCCTTTTTCCGTTCCAATCCATTTTATCCCGTTTTTATCACAAACTATTGCCCTAATAAAGTTATCCGGCAAACCTGAATTGGAACGATTATAAAAAACGGGAGTGTTAGTTGTCATATCATATTTTACAAGTCCTCCCGATGTACCAATCCAAATAATTTCATTTTCAATATCCATTGAAGAAATGTAATCTCCATTTGTAAAATTTATCCATTGTGGATTTTGAGAATTCACATATCCCGAAATGCTAATGATAATGATTGTTAATAATTTTTTCATACAGCTACGTTTTTGTTAATTTGTATCCTTTAGTATTTTTTATCTAAAAACAAAAACTATACCGTAAAAAACTAATGAAAAAGTCTATTCCGCCTTATAAAAATCCGGTAAAACACATTCATCACCGATACTTTTCAGGTAACTCCGAAAATCGCTGTTTAAACTTTCATGCATAACCTCGGAATCCTCCTCATGACAGGTCAGGCAGGCTCCGACAGTAAGTATCCGTTGTTGCTCTTCTGTTGTAAAGGGACGGAAATTTTCCCGTGTCGAATGCGAAAAAATGTTGCCGTAAAAATCCGTATTTGAAAAATCAAAGGGTATCCAGGCATCTTCCGGCAATCCGTCATTTTCATTATTCCGGTATTTCGATATGAAATTCCATTTCCCTCTTCCGTTTGCAATTTCATAAACCAGTTTACCTTCACCATATCCAATCGCTACGGGATTATTATGGCACGATTTGCAATTTCCGCCCTCTTTCACAATTGTATGGGGTTCGGCAGGAGCATATAGTCTATGAAAAAGATATCCTTCATCTTTCGAATAACTTCCTTTGTCAATACTCAATATCATCCCCGGAACAGCCGGTTTTACGTTTTCTCCATTCCTATCTTCAAAAACACCGAGTGTAGGTTGCATTGCAAGAAAGTCGCCGGAATATTCAACCCAGGTTCCCTTTTTCAGTTTGTCGGTAAGCATATCGTACCCATCGGTTTGCTGTTCGTAAACGTTGTGACAACCTATGCAACGCGGTGCCCAGGCTGTATGACAAGCACTACAACTCAGATCCTTATGGCCGCTCCCTCTTGTACATTTCTCTCCGGGGCCGTTAAGGCTAAAAACTTTCCCCGAATTCTTTCCAACCATAAGTGCAGAATTTCCATCCGCCAAAGTATTTATCAAAGCTATTCCCGACTCCTTACCTTTAATATATTTGCTGTTTTTATTATTCCAGCCTTTCAAATCGGCTATCTTTCTCGATTCATAATCCAGTTTATCGTATGAAACCGTTTCCGGCATTTTTTCAAAATGACAATCTTCACATCTTATTTTCACTTGCTGTTCTTCGTGTGCATACAAGTTTCCGTCACCCATAATTTCATAAGAATTATGACAATCAATACAATCGAGACCTGCTTTATGATGCACATCTTCCGTCATCTTCACAAACACCCTGTAATCTTCCAAAATCCTGAATTCCGATGAATCCGGGATATCTTCTTTTGTGATTTCCGTTTCGTGCCACCCTTCGTAATTGGTTGAAATTCTGCCGGAACGACTATGACAACCGAAACAGTGTTCGTTCGTAATATTGAGTGATAGTGACGAATGAACAACAGGATTCGGCATATCATCACCCTTTCCGTTTTGATATTCCGAATGAGCAAGCAAAGCCTTTTCATTATAGTTCAAATGGCAGGCGTTGCATCCTCCGCCTCTCGAAAGTTCCGATATAGGACCCGTCTCGGCTTTGGGATTTCCAAGATGGCAAATCACACACAAATTGCGCAGATGCTCGTCGGCAGCAGAATTACCAAGATGATGAACATTGTTAAGGATTGACAGAGAATCCGATTCTCCGAAAACATATCTGTCAACCGTTATCATTCCGCTTAAAGTGTTCATCAATGTTTTGTTGACACGTTCCGTAATAACGGGATGACATTTTGTTGTCCCGCAACTTTTGTCGGCATCTGCCATATTTCCGGGAATAACTACCATACCTTTATGTGCTCTCTCTTTATTCAAAGAAAACGAATTTCCCCCGTGGCACGATACACAACCGATAGCCTTAGGATTATGTGCCGGTGAAAATCCTTCAATGTTTTTGTGACAAATCATACAGCTCTCTTTGCGTCCGTTTATTGAAGGAATATCTTCGCTCCTGATATCCGTAACATCCTCACCGAATAACACCGGTTCCGGATTGAAAACATTCACAATATAATCCGTTCCTTTCCCGTCCCACGGAGTACGGAGTTCCCAATTTTCACCTCTGAAAAAATATCCGGTTATTGTTAAAACAACATATATATAAAATGTATAAAGAATTATTTTTTTAAAAATTTGAGAATTTTTCTCCCTCATTTGCGGAATCAGATACAAAAGCAGCAAGAGCCCAAAAACAATTATCAGTGATAATCCGGGATAAGTAAGCCGGTGCAATATCTCCTGAAAGCCGACAAAATACCAGGGACCTTTCATAACATTTGCGGTTTCTGTTTGCAAAGGTGCTTGAAAGAAAAAACTTAAAACAGATATTAATATTAAGGTATAAATAAATATTAACGTTCTTCCCCAAATGGTTTTTGAATGCTCAAAAATAATAAAAACCAAAAAAATAGTTGCGGTTGCAATGTGGTGAACATAAATTAATTGAAGATCATCTCCCTTTCCGAGGAGCGAAAAGGTAAGTAAATCACCCATAAAAGGTATTTTAGACATCAAACTTTTCATTATCAACCTCGCTTGAACCGCGTCACCGTCCCCTTTCAGAATAAAGCCGGTTATCATTACAAAAAACACTACCAACACCGATATTGTAAGCCGAAACCATACTCCGGATTTAACTTTCTTTTCCCCCGACTTTTTGAGATGATCCCAAATGTGTAAAAGAGTGAAGATTAAAAAAAGTTGGGCACTCCAGTAGTGCATATTGCGAAAGAAAACGGCAAACGGATTCATAATCAATATTGTACCTATTGATTCAAACGGAGAGGCAACATCATAGGGAATTGCAAGAAAAATACCGCTCACCACAGTAATAAGAAAAAACGAAACTGCAAACAACCCGTACGTATTCCGAATAAAAAAAGATGATATTGATCCTTGTTTGTTTATCATTTATTAAACAGCCTTTAATTAAAAATCAAATTATACCTTAATAATAATACTACCGTTTTGCTTTTTCAATTCCAATTGCTTTAATCTTTTTCGTGCCGGGCCTCTAACGGGCTCTCCGTTTATATCAAATCTCGAACCGTGACAGGGACAAACCGGTTCACCGTCAATTTCCCGGTTAATTATGCATCCGAGATGAGTGCATTTTGCGGAAAAAGCTTTTTCCTCGTCACTTTTTTTACAGATTATTACCTCATCGAAAAATGAAACACCTTCGGGAATATCATCTCTAATTTTCATAGGAGGTTTATCCGCCATTTTTTTATATCTTTTAACCGACCGGTACCATATATAAATAAATGGAAGAGCAATAACGACTCCTATAAACCGAACAAACTCCTTTCTTGATATTTTCTTTTTGTATTGCAATTTGTTTTTTTCAGTGAGCGTCAAAATTACAAATCATTTTGGAATATTGTTATCCCATACCTTTTTGCTCATATAACAGCAACAAAACGAGGGGTTATATGTCAAGAAAACCTAATAAATATCATAAAAAAATTACAATTTATACGTTGTCTAAATAAAAATTACATCTTTCTGAGCTTCTGTACATTACACAAATTTTCGCGCTCATAAAAACATATTGCAAAACTGCATATAATTGTTTATCAGCCTTTTATGCCTATTTAAAAACCGGTCTAAATAGTGCATTTTACAAAAATAATATTTAAGTTTGCGTTCAGTTATTTACTTATGTAGCTTATTTCATATAAAATATATTACATATGACAAGTAGAAGGCAGTTTATAAAAATATCGGCAGCAGGGGTTGGAGCGGCAACAATTGGAATAAATGCAGCCAGTGGTTTCAATCTGTTCGGTAGTAAGGACGAAACCGGACCTGCAAGTGACGAAGATTTAACTCCGTACCCTACCTATTGCGAAGTCTGTTTTTGGAAATGTGCAGGCTGGGCATACGTTGATAAAAAAGGAAACATTCGAAAAATAATAGGGAATAAGAAAGACCCGCATTCAAACGGGAGATTATGCCCGCGGGGAACAGGCGGTATAGGGATGTATTATGATGAGGACAGATTAAAAACCCCTCTGATCAGGGAAACCGATTCGGAAGGAAATGACTATTTCAGAGAAGCAACTTGGGATGAGGCATTAACAAAAGTTGCAGACAAGATGAAGCAAATAGCAAATAAGTATGGGCCTGAAGCTTTCGGATTATTTAATCACGGGAATCCCGGAGGCCACCTCGAACATCTTATGCGTGCATACGGCTCGGAAACTAATGCTGAACCTGCTTTTGCGCAATGCCGCGGGCCACGTTCAGTAGCATATTATTCTACATTCGGAGCTTACATAGGCTCACCTGAAAATACCGATATCAGAGATACCCGATGCCTCGTTCTTATCGGTTCACATATCGGCGAAAATATGCACAACAGTCAGGTACAAGAAATGTCTCAGGCCATTGAAAACAAAGCAACCATTATTACCGTTGATCCGCGACTTAGTACCGCCGCCGGAAAATCCACTTTCTGGTTACCGATTAAACCTGCAACAGACATTGCACTTTTGTTGGCCTGGATCCACGTTTTAATTTATGAAAACCTTTATAATAAAGAATTTATTGATCAATATGCTTTTGGTTTTGACCTTTTAAAAGAACATGTAAAAACAATGACACCCGAATGGGCATATGGCATTACAACTATTGAGCCTGAGATGATAAGAAGGACAGCAAGAGAGATGGCAGGAGCCGCACCAAATGTTGTTATACACCCGGGTCGTCATGCTGTTTGGTATGGAGATGATACTCAAAGAGAACGCGCAATGGCAATTTTAACGGCCTTACTTGGAGCGTGGGGCAAAAGAGGCAGTCTTTACTTTGCTGAGAAAATCAGCTTACCGCATTATCCTCAACCCGAGTATCCCGAACCGAAATGGACTTGGCGTGATTTAAACAACGGTAAATACCAACTTGCAACTATGGGTATTACCACGGAATTGTTAAAAGCGTCAATTCCCGAAAACAACCCAAAACATCGGGTTAGAGCTTGGTTGGTTGCCGGAACCAACCTTCCGTTATCAATGCCCGACAAACAATTGTTTAAAAAAGCGGCAGATTCCGTAGAGTTTATAGCCGTAATGGATACAATGCCTATGGAGATTACAGGCTATGCAGATGTGGTATTACCGGAAGCAACATATTTGGAACGTTATGACTTTTTAAGGGCTTCGCAAAACAGAATTCCAAATGTTGCGTTGAGAATGCCTGCGGTAGAGCCCAAATATGATTCCAAACCGGGATGGTGGATTTCTAAAAAAATAGGTGAAAAACTGGGTTTGGATGAGTATTTTAACTATAACGACTACTCAGAAGTAATTGATTGGCAATTAAAACAAATAGGGACATCACTTGAAGAAATGAAAAAAATCGGCGTCAAGTCTTTCCCGAGAACGGAAGGCCCCCTCTATTTGGCCGACGGAGAAGATTTCGAGTTCAATACCAACTCCGGCAAAATAGAGTTATATTCTACAGATTTGGCCGATGCAGGATTCGACCCTATTCCCGTTTATAAAAAGCATCCCGAACCACCACCAAACTTTTACAGGCTGATATATGGCAGAGCACCGATGCATACTTTTTCACGTACATCAAACAATCATAATCTTTGGGATTTAATGAATGAAAACAACGTTTGGATAAATCCTAAGATAGCTGATATATGGGAACTTAAAAGCGGCGATTTTGTTTGGTTAAAAAATCAAGATAATGCCGTTACTACATTTCCGGTTAAAGTTAGGGTTACCGAAAGAATAAGATGGGATTCGGTTTATATGGTTCACGGTTTCGGTCACTCGGACAAAAAACTTTCCAGAGCTTACGGTAGAGGTGCAAGCGACGAAGAAATGATTACGAACGTTATGATAGACCCCATTATGGGCGGCACCGGAATGAGAGGCAATTTTGTGACATTTTTAAAAGAAGATCCAAGGAAGGAGGTTAAAGCATGAGATACGCAATGGCTATTGACACTAAAAAGTGTGTAGGATGTGGCGACTGTGTTGTCGCCTGCCAAACCGAAAACAATGTACCACATGGTTATTGTCGCGATTGGATTGTTGAAAACGTCAGCGGAAGTTATCCCAGCGTACAGATAGAACTGCGCTCCGAACGTTGTAATCATTGCGATAACGCTCCCTGTGTAAGATGCTGTCCCACAGGTGCCAGTCATATTGTGGAAGGAGGAATAGTTCTGGTTACACACGATGAATGTATCGGGTGTGGAGCTTGTATCGAATCCTGCCCTTATGATGCCAGATATCCTCATCCCGAAGGGTATGTTGATAAATGTACATTTTGCAAACATCGCGTTGATAAGGGGCAAAATCCCGCTTGTGTTGACGTTTGTCCTACACATTGTCTTCATTTTGGCGATTTGGACGACCCTAACAGTGATGTTTCCAAAGCATTGAAAAACAGAAAATGGAAGGTATTGGCTCCCGAAGCAGGTACCGAACCTCAATTATATTTTCTTACATAATTAGTAAAATGGTAAAAAAATGAAAGAAGAATTATTTGTCAGCGGACGCGATATTCCCAATATTGATCCATATTTACATATTTGGCATTGGCAAATTCCCCTCTACCTCTATCTTGGTGGTCTTGCAGCAGGAATTTTATTTTTTGCAACTTATTATGTTATTAAGGGAAAAGAAAAGCAAATGCAAACAACAGTTAAATGGGCAACAATTATTGCTCCTATCGCATTGGTAATAGGGCTTGGCGCCTTGTTCTGGGATTTAAAACACAAACTCTATTTTTGGCAGCTATATACAACAATACGTTTTACTTCACCGATGTCGTGGGGTGCGTGGACATTGATGCTCATAACTCCAATGTCAATTGTTTGGGTGGCAAGTTATATGAAAGAGATGATTCCCGGTTGGGATTGGAAATTCGGTTTTCTGAATAAATTTGAAGTCTGGATTATTAAAAATAGAGTACCTTTTGCTTGGATTATGATGATTCTTGCTGTCATACTCGGGGTATATACCGGTATATTATTATCTGCATTTAATGCACGTCCTCTATGGAACACTTCGATATTAGGTCCCTTATTTTTAACTTCAGGGCTTTCGACCGGTCTGGCTGCAATAATGTGGATGTCAAAAGACGAACATGAACGAAAAACATTAAATAGAATAGATTTGATTTTGATTTTGGTGGAATTATTTTTAATTATCCATCTTTTTATGGGATTTATGGCAGGCTCTGCCGTTAAGACCGAAGCAGCCTCATTGTTTCTCGGGGGTGAGTTCACAGTTTCATTCTGGGTATTCGTTATAATACTCGGTCTGGCTTTTCCTGCAACACTTGAAGCACTTGAATTACGCGGATTTCATGTTCCGGCCTGGCTACCTCCTTTTCTAATTTTATTCGGTGGTCTTGTTTTTCGTTTTGTAATGGTTGAAGCAGGACAAATAACAAGGTTTTTGTATTAACGGAAATAAAAATCATATAAGATGAAAAATATAAATTCAAATAAAAACAGACCGCATTATATAAACCCCTATTTCGGGGGAGTACTTTTGGGTCTATTGGTAATTTTAACGGTTTACATAACAGGACGAGGCCTTGGTGCCAGCGGTGCCGTTAAAAGTGCCGTTGTTACGACAGCCGATGCCATTGTACCCATACATGCTCATACTAACCCATACTATAGCAAATTTATAAGCAGTGATAAATCTCCAATGTATAATTGGCTTGTATTCGAGTCGCTCGGGATATTTTTCGGTGGTTTGCTATCGGGAGTGATATTTCGAAGAGTAAAAAAAATCAGAGTTGAAAGATCTCCGAAAATTACGAACAAAACCCGTTTAACGGCAGCACTCATCGGTGGTATTCTTTTTGGTATAGGCAGCCAGTTCGGCAGAGGGTGCTCCAGCGGAGCAGCCCTTAGCGGCAGTGCAACTTTTTCATTTGGCGGAGTTATAGTGATGCTTGTTCTTTTCGGTACGGGATATGCTATCGCAGGCTTATTTAAAAAATTATGGATTTAAAAATTAAAAATATTAAGATATGGGACCATTAATTCCAAACGGAGTAATTACAGGCGATTGGGATTTCGTTATCGCTTTGCTTATAGGTATTGCTTTCGGCTTTATCCTTGAGGCTTCCGGATTTTCATCCTCGAGAAACATCGCAGGTGTTTTCTATGGCTACAACTTTGTGGTTTTGCGCGTTTTCTTTACTGCCGTAATAGTTGCAATGACCGGATTGTTGTTTTTTGACTATTTCGGTTGGATTGAACTGGATAAAATATTTATTCTTCCAACCTATCTGACACCTATGATTGTCGGTTCAATAATTATGGGGTTCGGGTTTCTCCTCGGAGGATTTTGTCCCGGCACAAGTTATACGGCAATAGCTATAGGAAAACTGGACGGTATTGTGTTCACAATCGGTCTTTTCCTCGGTATTTTTTTATTTTCCGAAACATTTCCTCTTTTTAAGGATTTTTATTATAGCGGCTTTCTTGGAAATGTTACACTTACTGACGTAACCGGAATTCCGGCAGCTTGGTTTGCATTTGCTTTTACGGTTATTGCACTGGCTTCATTCTGGTTTACAATGATTATTGAAAAACATATTAGAAAAAAAATTACGGAATATAAATTCTAAAACGATGAATAGAAATTATATCTTACTGACAATATTAATGCTGGCTCTTGCAACCGGAACATTATTTCTTAAGAAAACACCGAATTACAATGAAATAAAACCTCAAAAACTACTTTGGGAAATCATTCAACCGACAAGATATGTTACTACCGACCAAGTGGCAAAAATGATCATAAACAAAGATCAAACGTTGGAACTTGTTGACGTCAGAGATACAAAATCTTATGAAAAATTTTCGCTTTCAGGAGCAATAAACGTACCTTTGGATAGTATTGCCGCTACTTCAAATCAAGATTATTTCGGATTACCGGGCATTAAAGTTGTGTTTTATTCAAACGATGATATTGCTGCCGACGAAGCCTGGGTTTTAACACGAAGATTAGGCTATAAAGATACATACGTTATGAAGGGCGGACTCAATTGTTGGATAAGAACCGTTATTCAACCTCAGCAACCTTCTGAAGATGCTCCATATACTGAATTTGAAAAATATCATTTCAGAAAAGGTGCCCAAATTTATTTTACAGGAGCTAATATTGAACAAGGTTCTGCCGGCAAATCCAAAGTTTCTATTCGTAGAAAGAAAAAGAAAGCAGTAGCAGCCGGTGGTTGTTAATTTATAAAATTGGTCGTTATTAATAAAATTATATAATATGCACGTACACGATTTAAATCCCAAAAAAGCACTTGCAACAATAATTATCTTCGTTATAATTATTATTTTAGGTTTTGTTACCTTGAAGCGTCCAAAATTTATTTATAAAGTAAGTTTGCAGGAAAGCATCGAACTGCTTAAAGATAAAAATGCATATTTTTATCCCTGGCAACTTGTTGATGTAATAAATAAAGTGGATAATAATATTGTACTTATTGATATCAGGGATATTTTCAGTTATGGTCAAGGACATATTCCGGGTTCGGAAAATATTTCGGCTTATGATCTAACAAGCAAGAAATATATTGAATATCTTAACCGTTTAAATGCCGAGGGCAAAACTGTTGTTCTTTACGGTAATGATCAATTGGAAGCTAATGGCCCTTGGATGTGGTTCAAACAGGTAGGTTACGAAAATTTTAAAGTTCTTCTCGGAGGATATAAATATTATTTGGCACATAAAGATAATCTTGAAGAAACAAAAAGTGATAAAAGCTATATTTTGGAAGTGCCTGACTTTAATTTTGCCGAAGTAGCCAATAAAGGTGCTTCCATACAAAGCACTACTAAAAATACAAAAGTACCGGTGATTAAAAGAAAAAAGAAAAAGACAGTAGCTGCCGGTGGCTGCTGACAATTAAAACTTAAATCTCTTCTAAACCGCGTATCCGATAATACGTGGTTTTTTTATTCCTACGAAAACGGATAAACATATCTGAAATCAATAATCGCTGTATTTCTTTATATTACTGGTAACCAGCCACTTATTAACAGGCCAATGTTAATAAGTCTGCCCATAATTTTTGTTTACCAACAAACTACCTTCATAATGACCTGTTTTACAGATGCTTATAAATTTTGGTATAAACATTGAATAACATCGTTTTGCAAATCAAGGTTTTTGATATTAAAATGGGAAAAGGAATTATAATATTAGGTAATCGCAACAGGAACAGAAACATATTCCGCTTGCTTTTATTGGTATGCCTGCTTTTTATGATTTCTTTTCCCTCTTTCTCGCAATACAGCAAAAGGTTAAAACCAAAGAAATTCGAATGGACAAAGAACTGGGGAGTTAATCTGAATATGGGAGCAACCTCATTTTTCGGAGATGTCAGTCTATATGATGACGACTATGCTGACAAACTTAAAAAGGAAAGTGCTGTTGGCTACGGCATAATCTTTTCCAGAAGAATAAATTCCCTTTTCAAACTTGAGTTTCAGCTTTTAAAAGGCAAGCTCAAAGGAAAAAACTCCAAATCAAAATTTGAAGCAAATGTCTTGGAATACACTTTTAACGCAACCTTAAATATTGTAAACCTGTTGCTACCTGAAAACAATGGTCGTTTTTTCTTGTATGTTAAAACGGGATTCGGACAGTTCAGATTTTCATCAAGGCTTGCATACAAAGATCCTGAGAAAGAAGACAGGGTAGTTAATACCGGTGTTCCCGAGTTTGTCTTTCTTCTGGGTACGGGAGCATATTATTCGATAAGCCCGTCATTCGATTTCACTGCCGAAGTCAACGGCAGGATGACAAATAATGACCAGATTGACGGAACAAAAAACAAAAAGGATAAGGACTATTACTCCTATATGTCAATAGGGATTACATATAATATTAACAATGCGAAACAGCATTACAGAAAATTTAAGAAAACACCTTTAATCAGGAAATATTAAATATGAATAAATTTATTGAATAACAATTAAAACTATATATCGTGAAAAAGCAAATCAAATATTTAATCGTAGCAGTTTTGTTTGTCTCAATGGCAATTCCCGAAACAGTAAACAGTCAAGGTTGGGGCGGACGTTGGAAACCCGGATTCTGGGATAATTGGTCGGTGAACGTAAATGGCGGCTTAACATCATTCTTCGGTGACTTAAGTTTATATGATACCGATATTGCCGAGAAACTTTCAAAGGAGAGCGGACCTGCTTTCGGTATGCTTATGTCGAAATATCTTTCGCAAGATAGATTTGCCATTACAGGTCAATTGTTATATGGCACCCTCAAGGGGCAAAACTCAACAACAATGTTTAATGCCAGTATCATTGAATATAATCTTCAGGGAAGGGTATATTTTTTAAATCTTTTCTCACCTGATAACCTGTCAAACTTTGATATTGTCGGATATGCAGGGTTGGGACAATTCAAATTTAAAAGTGAACAGTATAAAATAGAAGATCCGTCAGATAAGTCAATTGAAGATACGGGTACTCCGGAATTTGTATATTTCTTCGGATTCGGAATTGAATATAAATTCCTGGACAAATTTGGCATAACCGCCGATATGGGGATGCGTCAGGCTCAAAATGACAAACTTGATGACCTTGTAAAAAATAAAAACTACGACTATTACAGTTACCTGAGTTTTGGGTTTACATACTATATTGACAGTTTTAAGAAATCATCAAGAAGAGGTGGCAGATCATCTTCATTCAGAAGTCACGGAAGAGCTCCAATGAGAAGAAGAAGGTAGTTAAAACTTATACTTTATTCCCGTAAACCAGCTAATGGAGTACGGGTGATAATCAAACTTACCATCTTTATTTATCGGACTTAAAGCGTATTTGAAAGTAGGTTCAAAACTAAGAGACAATTTATTTAAGAAACTATATTCCATTCCTAACGACAGCGAACTGTTAAAGAAAACGGAATTAATATTATCCGAATTCTCCACATTATATTTTTGTGTATCAACTTCCAGATATGCATTATTGTTTGTTACAAAGGCCGGACTTATTCCTCCCATTACGTTTACGGAGAATTTTTTATTAAGAACTTTATAACGAAGCATCAAAGGAACCTCAAAAATATCAAAATCCTCAACAACCTTAACATTTAATTGATTTATAAGGTCAATGGTATCTTTTGCATCATCTATTTCTTTAATATCCGAAGGCATACTCTCCAATTTATAATCAATTTCACCCAACGATGTTTCTATCGAATAAAGTAAAAACTTTCCGTTATTCTCAACATAAGAGAGTGCGTCATTATTTATCTGACCTATCTTCGAATAATACATTCCGGTCTGAAAACTAATCCGTTTACTTACGCTATAATTAACATCCACGCCCAGAGCCAAGGAAGTTATAGACTCTTCACTGTTGTTATACGGTTCTTCATTTTCTATTACTCCGTTTGAATATGAAGTGCTAATATCACGATAGGAATTGACAGGAGCAGCCTGCGCTCCCACGGTCCATCTGAAAATACCGGATTTTGTATTATTATCGCCAAATCCATATTCCTGCAAGGGTTCGGTTTCGATATTATAATTTTCAATTTTATTAATGTCTTGATGTGCTGATATTACAATAAATCCGGCAATCGCTTCATTCTCAATCTCAATATTGTCAATTCCCCTCATTTCAAGTTTATGGATTACCGTATTTTCACTTTTAACAGATTTTGAATTATCGGTAAATAAATTATTACTTTTATTATGTGCAGTAACAAAGCTTTCCGACCGCTCTGATTCAACAATTATTACTTTCCGGGCTTCAGATGACTTATTATTAACACCGCCGGATTGTTTTTCCCGAACCATAACTTGCTTTGTCCTATCGTTATTACCAACAGCAGCTTCAGGAACCGAAGGTATAACAACAGGTTGCACGGCATTACCGGTTTCGGATAATTGCCCCGGAGAACCGGAATTGATGTTAAAGACAGCATAAAAATATCCTGCTCCGAATGCAATCAGGATGATAACTGAAGCGGCAATCAACCTGAGATAGAATAATGCTTTGCGCCTGCCAACTTTATCCAGGTCAGCATCAAGCCTGCTCCAGGCATACACGGGAGGACTTTCTTTATATCCCTTCAGTCCCTGCTCAAAAAGCCTGTCAATATTTTTCTTATCTCTGTTCATTTGTTTTCAATAGCGGTGAAGTATAAAAATACTTTTTCACTTTATCCTGTAAAATATATCGTGCCCTTGAAAGATTGGATTTCGAAGTGCCCTCCGAAATTCCCAGCATCTCTCCTATCTCCTTATGCGAGTATCCTTCAATGGCATATAAGTTAAAAACAACCCGATACTTAGGTGAAAGCTCCCTAATCAATTTTATGAGATCCTGAGCCGAAATATCATCAATCACTTGCGAGAAATCAATATCATCTATAAAGTCAATATCATCATTCAAAGCATAAAGCTTACTTTGTTTGCGATACTTTTCAAGAGCAGTATTTATCATAATCCGTCTTATCCAGCCTGCCAAGGAACCCTTATTTCCAAATTGCCCAATATTCTGAAAAACCTTCATAAACCCCTCATGCAAAGTATCTTCAGCCTCGGTATAATCTTTCGAGTAATACTGGCAAACCCCAAACATCTGCTCCGAAAAAAGATTGTACAACGCTTGCTGTGCCTCTCTTTTCCCGGATAAGCATCCCTTTACAATATGACTCAAATCATTCTTTGCCATCTGGCTTTACCGAATTTACAATACAGTAAAACCACTAAATTATAAAAAATATTGCTTTCGCAACAAATGATTTATATAATGATGAAAAAAAAATCGTAAGGGTTGCGTTTCAAAATATTGCTGAAAATGTAAAAAAAATAATATTTAAAGCAACCAAACCGGTAAAATCCTCATCTACTTAGAAACATCGTCGAAATAAACTGATGATTTATTATTATGAAGACAATGAAAGAATATATGCTAAAAAAAATCCGGCCACTGAAAATTGACCCTAATGTTGTATTATTGTTTCTTGTCATTATGTTTTTTGTTCTGCTCTATGCCACTGAAAATATTGTAAAACTGACCTTACTTCCGCAATAATTAATGTTTTTCTTCCGATATTGAATTTTCATTTCTCCAATTTCCACTGTATTTCATACTTTTGCGGCACTTATGATATCCGCTAAATCCATATCAGTAGCAATATTTACTTTTGGGATGTTTATTTTTTCATCCTGCACAAAAGAAAGCATTTCACCTGATTATAAAGTGATTAAAATTAATACCGAAGCAGAAATACATAATATTTTCTTTAATGATTCCCTATCAGGATATGCAGTGGGAGGAATCAAAAATGAATCGGGATATATTTTTAAAACCGATGACGGCGGTGCTTTATGGAAAGAAATTTTTCATTCGGATACAAATCTTAATGACATTTACTTTCTGACATCCGAATACGGTTTTGCCTGTGGTGATGATATTTTACTATTGAGAACCCTTGACTCGGGAAACAACTGGGAAAAAGTCACTTATGGATGGAATCCTCCGGAAGCATATATTACTCCGTTAAAACGGATTGAGTTTGCGGATGATAAAAACGGATATCTCACGGGTGGAGCATTTTTTAGCAAAGGACTTGTTTTCAGGACTGAAAACGGTGGTTTTTGGTGGGAACCCGAACATTTTGACAACGAAATGTCGGCAAGCTATTTCAGTGAAAAAAAAACCGGATTGTTCGGAGGATACGGCCTCATAACAAAAACAACCGACGGAGCTAAAACCTTTCAGCCTGTTGATATTAAAGGCGATTTTTATACATCATTCTGTTTTTTGACCAAAGAAACAGGATTTGCCTGCGGTTATAACGGCGGCATTTACAAAACCACCGACGGAGGTGATAACTGGAAAACCGTTTTCCAGCCTAATAATTTAAATCTCAACCGAATACATTTAAACGACATTACATTTACAAATACGGAAAAAGGTATTGCAGTAGGAAATGAAGGGGTTATTTTAATCAGTAATGATAGCGGCGATACGTGGGAAAAGGCGGACAAATTTACTAATAATAAGCTCTTTTCCGTTACAAAACGATTTGATGATTATGTTTGGATAACATCCGAAAACGGAAATATCTATCAATTAAATTTATAAACCGGCTCTTTATTACTTTTGGTTAATCGGTCGTTTGATCGCAGGGACGATACGGACGATAGGGACGATAGGGACGATAGAGACGCACGGCCGTGCGTCTCAACATTCCCCGGCCGTGCGTCTCAACATTCCCCGGCCGTGCGTCTCAACATTCCCCCCCAAAAAACAAAAGAAATTTTCAATTAAAAACCGCATCCTACGGAAACCTCCACAAAATCGGCCTGTCCTGCATTACCATTAAGGTACAACCCGATAAAAGGCTTTAGTTTTATTGTATTAACCTGATTCAAAATGTAGTACTGTGCTCCCAGTTTGCTGGAAAGATACTTTTTCGTAAAATTTTTAAACCCCGAAGTATTTTCATTAAGTTGCTGCAGATCGTTATAAAAAGGATTATAAACATTTAATCCGAGATGAAGAAGAAATCCGAATCGCCCCATCAGCATCTCTACTCCCCCGAACACCATTAGCCTTATTGACTTTTGCCGCTGATTGTCAGAATAGAAATTATTTGAGGTGATAAAATCGTAATAACTCACATAATAATTAGCTTGCAATCCGAAAACAAGATTTGTAATAATGCTCACCCTCTTGGATAAGTATGCCGAAGCGACATACACCGGATATTTCGGGCCGCCAACCGGAATTGTAGGAGAGGCAAATTCATGCAAACCCATTCCCAATCGAAAAATAAACTTTAATCTCCTGTCGAACCTAATTAAACTATCGGGAATATAAAACTTATCGGGAATTTCATTCAGGTAATATTTTAATCCGAAATTCACAACCGGAATATTTGCTCCAACATTCGGTATTTGAATATGTCCGTCGGAGTAATGTTGTGCCCCAAAACCTAAAGTAAGTTCAATCTTTTTCGATACCTCATAGCTTCCGTTAACAAGGAGCATTGTGATATTCGTGATATGTGAGCCGATAATAATATTTTCCGGATTTGATATTCTGTCGTATGGTTTATTGAAATATGAAAAGCCCATTCCAAAAACGATATTAAAAGAAAAATTTCCATTCCGAAACGGTTCAAAAGAAATGTTCGGGACCACGGAAACATTGCTGCCCAACACACTGCTGTTTCCCAAATAACCGTACAACAGCATAACTCCTGTTTTGGGAAACTTGTAATAATTTTCCCACCAGTGTTTCCCCCGAGTTTGCCATCCTACGTTAACACCTCCGAAGAATGAGGCCCCTCTGTCCGGAAAATCGGGATAGATATCAAGTATTTTACCTGTTTGGAAAACCGGTTCGACAAAAAAAGAATTTTTCACAACCGGGTCACCTGTCTGCGCATATACCTTTCCCGGGCTTAAACAACAGGCAAATACCATTAAAAACCAAACACTTATTTTAACATTTCTATCCACTAAAAGGCAAAAAATATGAGTAAAGAATAAAATTAATTGTCAAAAATCCGAAATAAAACCGAAACATTGATAATTTTTGTAAATTTGGGAGCGATTTTTTTACAAACCTATGTTATAAGATAATGGAATATACAATATTAAATTTAGAAGTTACCGATGGAGTTGCATTGGTTAAAATAAACAGACCCAAAGCATTAAACGCCCTGAATACAAGGTTTTTCCAGGAGATGGATGCTATGATTGAAGATGTTTCGGGTATGCAGGATGTAAAAGTAATGGTTATAACCGGTGAAGGCAAGGCATTTGTTGCAGGTGCCGACATAGCCGAGATGGTTAATAAATCGCCGGAAGAAGGAACAGCTTTTTCCAAAGTCGGGCAGAATACCTTCAACAGTATTGAAAAAATGGATATACCGGTTATTGCAGCCATAAACGGATTTGCTCTTGGCGGCGGACTTGAGTTGGCTATGAGTTGCGACATCAGGATTGCAAGTTCCAAAGCCAGATTCGGACAGCCGGAGGTTAATCTAGGACTTATTCCCGGTTATGCGGGAACACAAAGATTACCAAGATTAGCAGGGAAAGGTGATGCCCTTATGTTGCTCTTGACAGGAGATATGATTGGTGCCGGCGAAGCTCTCCGGATGGGTCTTGTTCAAAAGGTTGTGGAACCCGAACAATTAACGGACGAGGTAATGAATCTTGCCAAGACAATTGCATCCAAAGGACCTCAGGCAGTTAAAAAAGTTAAAAAAGTGGTTCGTGAAGGACTGCAAACCGACTTTGAATCGGGAAGCAACCTCGAATCAAAGCAGTTCGGTTCTCTGTTTGGAAAAGGAAGTGAAGGAGAAGAAGGGATGAAAGCTTTCCTTGAAAAAAGAAAACCCGAATGGTAAACTCATAAATATTTTCTAAAAATGGAATTATTATCAAAGGAAATTGAAAAAGACTTGAAATTGTTAAATCCTTTTTATCAAAGGGAGGTTTATGATTTCATCAAATTTTTGCAGGCAAAACAAAAAAGGAATAATGACACAGATTATTTGTCAAGTATTCCCGGAATGATTGATTCGATATTGGAAGAAGGTGAAAAACCAATAAGTGATTACTCTAAAAATTTGGATTGGTAATGTACACTTTATTTTATTCTCCCCTTGCAAAGAAGGATTCTAAAAAGATAGAGAAATCGGGATTGAAGCAAAAAGTTATAGAACTTCTTAATATAATTGAAATCAATCCTTATGCTTATCCACCTGAATTCGAGTTTTTACAGGGGAAATTAAAAGGTTATATTTCACGAAGAATCAATAAACAACATAGGCTAATATATAAAGTTGATAATAAAAATCATATCATAAAAATAGTGAGAATGTGGACGCATTATGGAAATTAATAACGTTTAAATATTAAAATATGACATACGACGAAAGACTTCAAAACGTATCGGTTTTGGGTGCTGCCGGTAAAATGGGCAGCGGAATTTTACTCCTCACTGCCGTTGAAATGGCGGATTTGAGCCTGAAACCCGAAAACAAAGGGAAAACATTTGCCCTTAACGCAATTGATGTTTCATCCGCCGGTTTGGCCGGTTTAATGAGATATCTTAAATCTCAGGTTCTGAAAATTGCCGAAAAAAAGACTGTTTTATTGCGGCAACTTTACAAAGAGAGAAAAGATCTGATTGAAAATGAAGATATCATTAACCAATACATCTTCGATGTTATGAATATTGTACGTCCGACAATGAGAGTGGAGGCGGCTTACGACTCAAATATCATTTTCGAGGCTATAATTGAAAATCAGGATTTGAAGATCAAACTTTTTAAGCAAATTGATGAAAATAATACGGGTAAACCCTGGTTTTTTACAAATACCTCATCCGTCCCTATTCATCTTCTTGATGAAGGTGCTAATCTTAACGGACGTATTTTGGGATTCCACTTTTACAATCCACCTGCCGTTCAACGATTGGTTGAGTTAATCACAACGGATAAAACCGTTCCCGAAATGATTGAGTTTGCCAATAGTTATGCAAAAAACCTTAGAAAAATTATCGTTCCGTCAAACGACAAAGCGGGATTTATCGGAAACGGACATTTTATGCGCGATGCTCTGCACGGAATTAAAGAGGTTGAAAGACTCTCGAAGGATATGCCCTTTGTAGAAGCATTATATATGATCAATAAAGTGTCGCAGGATTTTCTTGTAAGGCCTATGGGAATATTCCAGTTAATTGATTATGTGGGTATTGATGTTGTGAAGTTCATCATGGAAGTTATGAATCCTCATCTTCCGGATGAAGACCTGCACAGCGACCTGCTGGATAAAATGATGGATATGGGTGTTAAAGGCGGCCAAAATTCCGACGGTTCGCAAAAAGACGGATTCCTGAAATATGAAAGAGGTAAACCTGTTGCCGTTTTCAATCCGGACACAAAAGAGTATGTTGAGATTTCAACTTTTCAACAAAAATGCAATGAAAAACTCGGGGCTTTACCGCAAACGTGGAAGCCCTGGAAAGTAGTTAACTTCAGCAGGGGTAAAAAGGAGGCAATGCTTGAGGCATATTTCAAGGAACTTGCAGGAATGGATACCCTTGGTGCAAAACTGGCTAAAAGCTATAATGCAAAATCCAATGAAATTGGCAACTTTCTTGTTTCAAGCGGTGTTTCCAATTCTGCAGATGATGTAAATACGGTTATGCTGACAGGTTTTTATCATGCTTACGGACCGATAAACGATTATTTAAAATAGATGAAAAAATTCAGTTCAAAAGAGAAGGGAATTATACGCGATATAAAAAAATGTATTTTGGATATAAATCCTACTGCAGAGGTTTATTTGTATGGTTCTCGTGCAAGAGGAGACGCTATAAAAGAATCTGACTGGGATATATTAATATTGTTGAATGATATTAACTTTTCCAGAAGTGATGAAAGGCTGTTTCGTGAAAGTGTTTTTGACCTTGAACTGAATTATGATGAAATTATTTCAATAATTGCTTTTTCAAAAAATGATTGGTTTACAAAACATTCGGTCACTCCATTTTATGAAAATGTTATGAAGGAAGGAGTAAAACTTTAACAATGAATAAAAAGCAGGAGTATATCAAATATCGAATTAACAGGAGTTTTGAAACATTTGAAGATGTCAAAATTCTGTTAAAAGAAAACAGAAGAATTTCTTAAAGTAATAAATCAAAAAATTTTAAATTATGAATAAACTAAGACGAAAAGTATATATGGCTGCCGGATACAACACGGTTTCTCTCGGTACCGGTCGCAAAGAGTTTAATCCGAAGAAGCCCCGTCCCGGAATTGAACATTACATTAAAGAGGCCGGACAGGGAACATTAAAACAAATAGGTGGTGCCGGAAATGTTGATGAAGGCGTTATAGGAAACTTTATGGCAGGACGTTTTAACAAACAGGGGCATCTTGCAGGTTTTATTCCGATGATTGATGAAGGTCTGCAATATAAACCCTCAACAAGAGTTGAAGGCGCATGTGCTTCGGGAGCGCTGGCTCTTGCAACAGGAATAAAATCTGTTCTTGCCGATTCTGCCGATGTGGTTCTTACCGTAGGTGTTGAAGTTCAGAATACAATGAAAGCTATTTACGGTGCCGACGTGCTTGCAGGTGCCGGGTGGTTTCAGAAAAGAAAAGAGGGACACGCATATTTTTTCCCGGGTCAGTTTAGCGACAGAGCGGGAGCTTATTATGAAAAGTACGGTATGGAATATGCACGTAAAGGAATGAAGCAATGGTTTATCAATGCCATTGAAAATGCACGCCTTTGTCCCACGGCACAGGAGTATGAGAATAAGGTTGACGACCTGGGTGCCCTGTATGACAAAATGAAACCCAATGGAAAATCATTTGTTGACAATCTGAATGTTCTGGACTGCTCCAAAGTCTCGGATGCTGCCTCCGGGATTGCAATTATGTCGGAAGAAGGTCTTAAAAGATGCGGAATACCCAAGTCACAGGCTGTTGAGGTCATCGGCATTGCACAGGTTGAAAGGAACATCACCAATGATCCCCCTGATCTGACAGAGCTTACTGCAATTAAAAAGGCTGCTGCTCAAGCACTTGAAAATGCGGGAATAACTATAAATGATCTGGCTACTCTCGAACTTCACGACTGTTTTTCAATTGCCGGGGTACTCACTATGGAAGCTCTCGGCTTTGCCAAACCGGGTGAGGGTGCTCAGTTTATTGCCGACAGAAACACAGCACGAGATGGTAAAATACCGACAAACACAACTGGCGGACTTATCGGTTGGGGGCATCCCACAGGCGGTACGGGAGTCCATCAGGCCGTTACCATCTGGGAACAGCTGACAGGTAATGCCGGCGACGCCCAGATAGAAATTTCCAAGGATAAACCTTACGGAATGACCATTAATATGGGTGGTGATGATGTTACCGTAGTTGCAATTATTTATAAAAGGGCTGATTGGTAAAAAATAAAAGCTCCATCCTGCAGGATGGAGCTTTTATTTTCACCGCAGGAGTTTCCGGTGAATGCCCGACCTACTTTGTAACAACCCGACCAAGCTCTTTGTTGATAATCCGGCTTATCCGTTTCAAACTCTGTTGCTCTTTAAGCAGAAGCATTATATCCTCTTCGCTACCGGCCTCTTTCAGTTTCTGCTGATTTTCGAATATCCGTTTTTCAATCATTTTGGCCTTAAACGACAATACGGAATTGACAACCGCCTTTTTCAGTTTTTGAGATTCCGTTACAACATCAATCCTTGCCAGCTTCTCCCAGTTCTCACTCAACTCATAAGGCGAAAGGAGCAGGTTTACGGATAACGTTGAAATCTCAGAATCCTCATGGTTTTTAAAATGGTTCTCATCAGGAATTTCATCTCTCTCAATAAAGGTGATATATTCCTGAAATATCTTTTTAAAAACCGGATCATTAAACTCAAGAGAGTCCCTCCTGATATCGTTAATAATAAACTTTGCAACCTCAACAGGAATTTCAAGAGGATATCCGTTTTCATCCTTACCCTCAAAAATTATTTCCTGCTGACCATAATTCAATAAAATCCTCACAATATCCCTTTCCTGATATTCGGTTTCGAAAACATCAAGTTCGATCTGTTTCTCTTTTTGATATTCCTGAATTTCAGGTGTTTCGGGTTTGGAAGGAGAAAACCGGTTTTTATTTTTATACTTCTCCCGCAACCTCTTATTAAGCTCATTCATAAGGGTTTGCTCTGCCATATCAAGCAGCGAAGAACACTCTTTGACATATAAGGAACGTGTTATCCCGTCGGGGATAATTGAAATTGTACGAACTATTTCTTTTATCAGTCCCGCTTTCTTTATAGGATCATTTTGCGTTTCCTCGAGCAAAACACTTGTTTTAAATCTGATAAAATCTTTTGCTTTTTTTGAGATATATTCTTCAACCTCGGCGGTACGATGTGACCGTGCAAAGGAATCGGGGTCTTCACCTTCTGGAAAAAGAACTACTTTCACATTCATTCCCTGCTCAAGAATCATATCTATACCCCGGAAAGAAGCCTTCAGACCGGCAGCATCACCGTCATACAAAATTGTAATATTGGGAGTATATCTTTTTATGAGTCTTATCTGATCCGTTGTAAGAGATGTTCCGGAAGAAGAAACCACATTTTTTATTCCCGCCTGATGGAGAGAGATGACATCGGTATATCCTTCCACCAGAAAACAATTGTCTTTTTTAATAATCTCATTCTTAGCAAAGTATATCCCGTATAATACCTTACTTTTATTGTATATGTCCGATTCCGGTGAATTTACATATTTGGCTTTCTTCTCATCCTTTTTGAGTATCCGCCCGCCAAATCCTACAACTCTGCCGGTCAGATTATGAATCGGGAATATAACTCTTGCACGAAACCTGTCGAAATGCTTCCCATCCTTGTTTATTGTCAACCCTGATTTAATAAGGAATTCAGCCTGATAACCGTTTTCTTTAGCTGCTTTTGTAAAGGCATCCCAACGGTCGGGGCTATATCCGAGTTGAAAATCTTCGATGGTTTTTTCAGTAAAATCCCTCTCTTTAAAATAGGAAAGGCCTATTGCTTTCCCTTCCTCCGTGTTTAAAAGTTGTTCTGCAAAAAACTTTGCAGCAAATCCGGTGACGGCAAACAGACTTTCGCGCTCGTTAAGTTGCTTTATCTGTTCGGGAGTCTGTTCTTCTTCTTCAATTTCGATATTATACTTTTTTGCAAGAAATTTCAAAGCTTCAGGATAGGTGTAATGTTCATGCTCCATTACAAAATTCACCGAATTACCTGCTTTGCCGCATCCGAAGCACTTGTATATTCCCTTTACGGGAGATACCACGAAAGAAGGCGTTTTTTCATTATGAAAAGGACACAAACCGATATAATTAACACCTCTTTTGCGAAGATGGACAAATTCGCCGACCACCTCCTCAACACGGGCGGTCTCAATTATTGTTTGTATGGTCTCCTTCGGTATCATCGTATCGTATGAAAATGCAAAGATATAAGAATTAAGGAAAGGTTATTGCGAACTTTTGCCGAAAAATGCCCGAATATCATAGAGTAAGATTTATTATAATCCACTACTTTCTATAGCTACAGCTCTTCCCTCTTCTCGCAGGAGAGGGTCGGGGGGAGGTGTTTTTGAAAATATGAATAGATAATTGCTATCAACCATAATTTTAAAAATGAAATTATCCTGATTTATCCGGGATTTCCAAATCCCGGAATTAATAAGATTAGGCCGGCCGGTTTGAAAAAAGGATGACACCAAAGGCATCATCCTCAAATTCAAAAGTTTACTAACAGCTTATTCAACAATCATTCTTTTTATTACCGAACTGTTGCCGGCTTTAACGATATAGAAATATATTCCGGATTTGAAGGAGGAAACATCAATTTTGAAATCATACATTCCTCTGTTAACCTCTCCTTTATCAATAAATGTTATTTGTTGCCCTAAAATATTTACAACCTCAAGACTTAATTTGCTCGACTCACTTACCTTAACTTTTATCACTGTTGTTCGATTTGCAGGATTAGGAACATTTTGCGCTACATCAAAAAATTCAGTATTCTTTTCAATGCCGGTGCCGGGAATAACTTCGGAATAATGATAAATGGTGTAGTCATCAGGGTCATTTTGCGTTGGATTATTAAGAAAATAAAGTCCCGGGAATCCATCCGTAAAATAGATAAGATGAAATTCTTTGCCCTCTGAAGTATAATTAATATCTCCTGCAAGGACGGGATAAATACACTCGTGGAGCCAATGCGTGATTTCCGTATCAATATCAAATATACTGCTCCAGGAGCCGGCAACTCCGTTATTACTCGAATAGCGACGAAAAATATGCCTGAAATTGGTTTGACCGTTATCATAACCGGGAGCCAGTGCCGACCAGGCAATATAAACCGTATTATCATCCGAACCGACCATAATGGAAGGCATTGTACATATTCCAAGTTCCGGATAGGTAACAAAATCGGGAAGTAGCTGTGTACCGGTATCAACAACATATCCTATTAAAGTTTCATCTTCCACAAGGTTTTCATAGGCAAGGGCGCGATGTTGGTTTTCGGCTGTAAAAGGAGGCATAGTTTCATTCCAGTAAACTATTCCGTCGGTAAAAGGCCAGACAGTGAAACTCGTTCCCGGCTCGGTATGAGCAACGCGGGTAAGACCGCAAACGGCGTGCACCATACCGTCGCTGCCAATGGCAATATCCGCCGAATAATCGGGTGCCCAAATGGTATCCGTTGTAATGGTATTATCCCAATCCCACATAGGATAAGGATGTTCCCATATAATAATCTTCTGCCACGTATCACCGTTATCCGTTGATTTCATAACTATCCAGTCGTGCCACGGGCTTGAAACGGTAAAAGCTATTGTGCTGCCTCTTGATTCGGCCCACACATAATCATCTGCGTGAAATCCCGAATAATAATCCGAATTGATCTGCTCGAGGATTGTCCAGTCGGTCCAGGTTTCTCCTCCATCATCGGATTTTATGTAAAACAACGGTACATCTTGATTTGCATAAGCATCGGCAGCGGGTACAATGATATGAATAATCTCATGGTTTTCACCCGATGTAGTCATTCTCGGCCAGGTAATAGCAGTACCGCCCATAGCCTCCGGTCCCGGAATGTAGGATTGAATCCATTCACCCGTACCTTTTTGGGGACGGATATTCATAATAAGACCTCCGTCGGGAAAGCTCCCGTCGGCAATATGGGAAACAACTATTTCGCCGTTCTCACCGAAAGCCGCATAGGATGGCCAGCCGCAGCGATATCCGGTTTCTATTCTCTCCGTTGGTATGGTTCCCCAGTTCATGCCGTCATAGTAGTTGTATCCCGTTCCCCGGTTAGGCATTGAAATGTTATTATCAAGACCCATTGTCCAGACCGCTCCTGCGGTACCATCATCATAAAGCCAAAAACGGTTTGCAAGAAGTGAATTCGATTGCACATCATAAATCGTTCCCCCTGCAATAAGCTCATCTTTAGCAGTGCCGGGTAAAGAGGAATTTGGTATTACGGGTATCTGATATACCTCGCCACCAGTTACCGGCTTTTGTAAAGTAACGGTTACCGATTTATTAGTCTGCTCTTTGGTAAAGTCAGCACGCTTTTGTGAATACCCGGACATAGCGATGCTAAGAATAACCGTAAAAAGTAATTTTTTTTTCATGATATTACATTTTGTTAAACAATACGTGATTTAATTCCGGAATAAATAGTATCAACAAAGATAATGATCTAAATTTCAAATGTCAAGGAGAAAAAAGTTAACGGTAGTAAAAAAAAAGTTAACGGTATTCTTAAAATTAATCGGTATGTATTACAAGGGTGGGCAACTGGAACATTGTGTATGTTATGGACACAGTGGACACCCAGGCGTGGACGCTTGGGCAGACAACCCGCCGAAGCTTTAGCGAAGGTGGGTAATAAAAAAGGGTGACACCATTGGCATCACCCTTTATAAACCATAATTGTTATTGTTTATTCAATAACCATTTTCTTTGTTACCGAGCTATCACCGGCTTTAACAGTGTAGAAATATACACCCGAACCAATGTTGGAAGCATCAAATGTAAATGTATGCATTCCCGAAGCAACAGCACCTTTGTCGGCTGTGTAAACAACCTGACCCATAAGGTTTGTAACCTCAAAGCTAAGATTTGCAGCTTCCGGTAATGTTACGTTAACTACCGTGCTACCGCTTGCAGGGTTAGGATAGTTTTGTGAAACATTGGCATCGGAAATAAGCTGACTGTTTTCAATACCAACCGGCATATAATTCAATACATACTCGGTATTAACCTGATAGTCGTGGTCTCCGTCTAATGCTGTTCCCGGAGTTGCATCTGCATTGTAAATAAAGAATGCATTATCATTTGCATCAAAACTACCTGCAAGAACAGGATAGATACATTCGTCGAGCCAGTGAGCAATATCCGTATCCATATCTTTCATTTCACCCCATGTATTAGCCATTCCATGATCATATGAACGACGTGTCCAGATGTGTCTGAAGTTAAACTGTCCATTGTCATATCCCGGTGTTACTGAAGACCAAACAACTACAACCTGTCCGTTATCACAAGTAATATTTGGAAATGAACTCATTCCCTGCTCACGGTAAGTATGTAACTCTTCCATCAAAGGAGTTCCATTATCAACAACCCAACCTATATAATTTACATCTTCAGTCAGATTCTCATAAGCCAAAGCTCTGTGCTGATTTGTTGCTGTAAACGGAGGCATTGTCTCATCCCAATAGATAATACCATCGGTATAGGGCCAGTAAGAATAAGAAGTACCAACTTCCGTATGAGCAACACGTGTAAGAGCACAAACAGCATGTACCATACCGTTTTCGTCAATGGCAATATCGGCAGAACCTGCAGGAGCCCAGATTGTGTCAGTTGTAATTGTTGTGTTCCAATCGAACATTGGATAAGGATGTTCCCAGGGAATAATTTTCTCCCAGTTTTCACCGTTATCCGTTGATTTCATAATGATCCAATCGTGCCATGAACTTGCAATTGTAAAGGCAATTGTACTTCCCCTTGACTCAGCCCAGGTATAATCATCGGCACTAAATCCCATATAGTAATCCGAGTTGATATCTTCCAGGATTGTCCAGTCTGTCCAGGTTTCACCACCGTCATTTGACCTGATGTAAAACAATGGAACATCCTGATCGGCATAAGTATCAGCAGCAGGAACAATAATATGGATATATTCATGGTTTTCACCGGAAGTCATAACACGCGGCCAAGTGATGCCTGTTCCGCCCATATCGGCAGGGCCCGGAATATAAATCTCTGTCCAGTCACCAACACCTTTTTCTTCTCTTTTGTTTAACATCAGACCACCGTCAGTATAAATTGACTGACCTGCAAGATGCGAAACAGCAACCTCACCGTTTTCGCCCCAGGCAGCATAAGAAGGCCAACCACATCTGTCGTCCTCAATACGGGCTGTAGGAGCAGGACCCCAGGCAGTACCGTCAAAATAGTTATAACCTGTTCCTCTTCCGGGGAAACCGGTATCGTCGCCGAGACCCATAGTCCATACGGCACCGGCAGTACCGTCGTCGTATAGCCATACTCTGTTACCGAGTAAAGAGTTTGACTGTAAGTCGTACTTTGTTGTACCTGCTTGTAATTCATCCTTAGATGCAAGCGGAGCTGTTGAGTTGGGATTAACCGGCATTTGGATTACTTCTGCACCCGTTAAAGGTGCCTGAACTGTTGCTTTTACGGCAACATTAACTTTCTCTTTTGGAAAGTTTGAATGTTTTTGCGCAAATCCGAGCGTTACAAAACTCAGAATCAATGCTGAAAGTAAAATCTTCTTCATGATCATTTTTTTTTGTTAGACAATAAATTTATTTAAAAGTTCTTAATAAATTCTTATTTCATTAAAACAGCCTGCAAAATTAAATAATATTTTTTTCAAAATCAAGAATAATAAGTTAAAGGTCGAAAAAAAAAGTTAACGGTCATTCTTCGACTTCGCCCGGAATGACATTCGACTTTTGCTTAGAGTAACTTTTGACAACATAAAACGTCAAAGATTCGCTCTCTTTCTACCTTCATCAAATGCTTTCAGATTGAGTTCAACGATTTTATCACCTTTGGAACCAAATAGTTTTTTAATTGCATTTTTTAGCTTTTCTTCCGAAACGCCGAGAAAAGGAGATGCAGCACCGAGGATAACCATATTGGCGGACCTGTGCGAGCCGAGAGCCTTTGCTATTTTATCGGCATCAATGGCCACATGATTCGGAATGGATTCTATCTCCTTCATAACATCAGCCATATCGGGATAATTATCAATATTTACATAAGGAGTTGTATTGGTAACCAGCCAGCCCTCATCGTCAAGCATATCCACATATCGTAATGATTCCATAGGTTCCACTGCAATTATCAAATCGCATTGTCCTTCGGGTATCAAATCGGAAGCTATTTCCTTGTCGGAAATTCTCATATCGGAATGGACATCACCACCCCGCTGGCTCATTCCGTGAACCTCGGCTTGCTTTATAAACAATCCGGCTTCTATTGAAGCCAGGCCGATAACATTCGCAATTGTCAGAATTCCCTGACCACCTACTCCGGCAAGAATTATATCTCTTTTCATTTTTACTATATTATTATATATTCAAAAACCGCCTCCTTCTTTCCTTTATCCGTCGAAACTTGTGTCAAGGACAGGAAAAAGGGAATTGCATCTTAAACCTTTCCTGTTTACAAATAGTGATCAGGTTGTATATTTTTGTCTTTCCCTCTCCGGAAGAGGATTAAAGTGAGGGTATTAATATAAGATAAAACCAATATTAACCTTCACACCCCAACCGTTTCTTTCTGCTTAATTTTTTTCAGTTCACGTAATCTTTTCGATGCGGTAACAATACATTCTCTTCTTGGAATAATTACCGAAACTCCTTCATATTCAATCTCTTCCTTAAATATTTTCATATTTTTTTCGTGTTCCTTAGGCATTGGTTCCACAACCCGGATATGCTCTTTTTCAACACCAAGCGCTTCACAAATTCTTTCGATTTTCCCGGTTGCCTGCGACTTCTGTCCGCCGGTCATAGCAGTAGTACCGTTGTCAAGGATAAAAACCGTGATAGGAGAATTGTCATTAACGGCATCCAGCAACCCCGTCATTCCCGAGTGTGTAAACGTCGAATCCCCGATAACTGCAACAGAAGGTACAAGTCCGGAGTCGGCAGCACCTTTTGCCATTGTTATGGAAGCACCCATATCCACACAACTGTTGATAGCATCAAAAGGCTCAAGAGCACCAAGAGTATAACAACCGATGTCGGCAAAAACCCTTCCCTTTGACAATCCGGCAAGTGCCTCATTTAAAGCACGATAAGAATAGATATGGGGGCATCCCTTGCACAATTGCGGTGGACGCGGAGCCACAACGGAAGGAATATCCCTCTTGTGCGAAACTTCCATACCGAGAGCAACAGCTACTCTTACGGGATTTAATTCTCCATCCCTCGGCACAGTACCGTCAAGTCTGCCTTTAACTTTTTTCCCAAGATCAAAATAACTTTTAATTAGCTCTTCCACAAAGGGGTATCCATCTTCAAGAACCAATATTTCGTCACATTCATTATATAATTTATTAAGATGGTTTTCGGGCAAAGGATATTGTCCTATTTTTAAAACCGGGTGCAAAATATCTCTTTCCGGAAAGTTCTCCATTAAATAATTATATGCAATTCCGCAAGCTATAATTCCAAGGCTTTTATCCTTTCCGTCAAAATACCGGTTATATTGTGAAGTCTCCGACTCAACAATAAAAGCACCCTGATTACCAAGCAGATGTTTATATCTTTTCCGTGCAATAGCAGGCAGGAGAATAAACTGTTTCGGGTCGGAAGGCAAACGTAGCGGATTTTGCTCCTTTTTTTCCTTCACCACAACTCCCGACCTTGAATGTGCAAGCCTTGTGGTTATCCTCAGCAAAACGGGTACTCTGAATTTTTCAGAAAGGTCAAACCCATACCCTACCATATCATAGGCTTCCTGCTGGTTTGAGGGTTCAAGGATGGGAATCATAGCAAATTTACCGTAAAACCTTGAATCCTGCTCATTTTGTGACGAGTGCATAGAAGGGTCATCTGCCGAGACAACCACCAGTCCGCCGTTGGCACCGGTGATAGCCGAGTTTATAAATGCATCGGCAGCAACATTCAGCCCGACATGTTTCATGGTTACTATTGTACGTTTACCGGAATATGACATCCCGAGGGCAGCCTCCATAGCCGTTTTTTCATTTGATGCCCATCCTGTACGAATTTTACCTTCCTTAGCCTCTTTGGTTCGCATTATATGCTCCATAATCTCGGTCGAAGGTGTACCCGGATAAGCATATATCCCTGACAACCCGGCATCAACAGCTCCCTGAGCTATCGCCTCGTCACCCAATACCATTATTTTTCCCATATTTCTATCTTTCAACTTTGTTTTTAAAAATATGGAAGCAAAAGTATATAATTAATGGTACTTATAAAAGAAATATAAATATTATTTTATCTCAATTTACCTATTTTTGTGACCTGTAATTATATTAATGTATGAACTTTCTGGCACACGTATATCTTTCAGGTGAAAATGAAGAGACAATTATAGGTAATTTTATTGCCGATCATGTTAAAGGAAACAGGATAAACAGGTATTCTCCCGGGATTATTGCAGGAATACAATTGCACCGTGAGATTGATACTTTCACCGACAGTCATCCGATTTTTCTTGCAAGTAAAGCCAGACTACAAAAGAAGTATAAAAAATATTCGGGCGTAATAGTTGACATGTTTTACGACCATTTTCTATCGGCAAACTGGCCGGATTATTCAGAGGAGGATATTACAAGTTTCACAAACAGGATATACAGGATTGCTATTAAACGATATTTCATACTTCCCCCAAAAACAAAAAGACTGCTGCCTTTTATGGCACGATCCAACTGGCTTGCAGGTTACGGCACTCTTGAAGGAATTGACAGGGCATTGACAGGCATGTCGGGACGAACACCTTTCAAGTCGGGAATGGAAAATGCTGCCGGGGATCTGAAAAGGGATTATAGCCTGTACAAAACCGAGTTTCAGCAATTCTTTCCCGAAGTAATACGTTTTTCAGATGAAAGGCGACGGGATACGGGGATATGAGAGGTTGATCCGAAACGTGCCGGCTATTCATTCTCTCCTTCCAGGTCTTCCTGTTTTTTATCTTTTCTGTTTTTAATAATGCTTTCAATAAGGTCGGGTACTTTTTCAAATACCGACTGCAATCCCTTTGAGCGTGCAACGCTAACCATTGATATCTCATCACCTCTCGAAACCAGAAATCCTATTGGTTCCATACCGATTCCGGCACCGGCGCCGCCAGCTTTTTTCCCTTTTTCGTCGGCTTTTGACGACCCGCCACCTGCACTGCCGAATCCAACTCCGATTTTTATTACCGGTACACACGTAAATTCACCAAGTTGAAAAGGGTCGCCGATAACAGTTTTAGTCTTTGCAACCGAATCCATCTGCTCCATAACCTTATTGAGCACATCTTCCATTTTAAAGTCCATAATTATATATTTTTAAGTTCTTTTCTGTTTCTATAAATAAATTTCACCAAAATTAATAAAATTCTGAAAACACTATGTTCTAACAATGCTATAACGCTAACGCTTCCCTGATAGTTCACTCTCAGATTTATTCTGTTCGTATTAAACTGAACGAATACCGGAATGAGCCGGGCGTTATTAATCACATCACCGGTATCAATGTCAACATCCAGTTTTTTTAATCGTAGTGCCTTAAACACTTTCCATCCTAATTTTGAAAAAAGTTTTAGTTTTTTAACCTCCTTTTTATTTATCCGCCGTACAATTCTTTTTTTCTTTTTCACCGGCTCCTTCCGGTTTCTTTTTTCTTTTTCTTTCGACTCTTCCTTCTCAATCTCTTCGACTATCAATTTTCTTATAGGATAGATATTAAAGTGATAAAACGGTATTTTAACTTTAATAAAAAAAATTTCCAGCTCATCAGGAATAAAATCTACCTTAAAAAGCCCAAGCCATTCAAAAAAATACCGATTTACAGTTGTATCAATATAAAATTTAAAAGGCACAAATAATATCCAGGAGATAAAAAGTAAAACACTGACAGTTATTATTACCAAAACTATCATAAAGTCGTTTATTTGATATTGTTATATTTTTCGGTAATTTTTTTTATGGTCTCCTTTTGTTCGTTAATCTTATTAAGAAGTTCTTCTTTTTGTTTGTTATTTTCTTCAATTTTTCGTTTGAGTTCAATATTATCCATTCGATATTCAACAATGTTATCTTTCAGTTTTTCAATCTCCTTTTCAATTTTCTTCCTTTGTTTTTCCAAACTCTTCAGACTCTTTTTTGCTTGATCCAGCAATTCTTTATCACCACCTATTGAAGCCATTGATTCCTTTTTATTATCTATTTCGCCCTGCTTTCTATTCTTATCAGCTTCCAAAGAGTTTATTTGAGTTTCAGCATTTATAGAATCGTTTTCATTATGCTTTACTTTTTTATTGAATGACTCGGTTTGCTTCAAAAGCTTATCCAATTCGGAGTTTAGATTTTTCAATTCTTTATTTTCCTGTTCAAGCTCCTGCTCAACAGCTTTCTTATACTCTTCAACAGCAAAATCGTACAGAAAATGTTTTATCCCCTGATATGTCTTTTCATTATCCACATTCCGCTTGTTTCCGTCAAATGAAAAAAAAGAGCTGTCAATTTCAAAAAGAGCTACCAGTTTTACGGCAGAGTCCACCCCATACACAGCACTGTAAATATTTATAAGGCTGTCGCTTATTCTATTTATCCGGGTATTAAGAATAACAATCTCATCATTATTTTCGGATACTTTCGACTTTGTATTTTGCCTAATAAGTTTCTTCCATGGTTTTATAACATCTTCAGCATTCGCCTGCGGTATCTTCACAATGAATGCAGGTTGTTCACCTTTCGACATCGTAACGGTTTTTTCGGTAATCTCTATTGGAAATTGTGCCGAAGTTGTAAATACAAGGGTAAACAGAATCAGAACGGTCAGAGTAAATTTAATTATTTTCATACTATTTGTTTTTGGATTGTCAATTAATTGTTAATTTACTATGTTTAAAACATTCTGCTAAAATAATATATTTTTTATAAATCAGGAAACTATCGTCATCACTATTCTTCTTTTTCCACCATAATTCCGAAACTCACAAAGATAAACACCCTGCCAGGTACCGAGATTCAGCCTGTGGTTTGAGATCGGAATAGTGACTGACTGACCGACGAGGGATGATTTTATATGAGCCGGCATATCGTCAAGGCCTTCAAAGGTATGAATATAATTTGATGCGCTTTCGGGGACTAATCGGTTAAAAACCGTTTCAAAATCGGTTCTTACTGTCGGGTCGGCATTTTCGTTCAGGGTGAGACCGGCGGAAGTATGTTGTATGAAAATATGCACAATGCCTTTCTCGGGCAGGGCCGGAAGATTATCCTCAATGATATGAGTAATCAAGTGAAAACCCCGTGGAAATTGCGGCAGTACAATAGTAACCTGTTCAACCATAATGTTCCGAATTAAAATACAAAAAAAGGCTGTCTCAATAAAAGGTAAACCCTAAATCAAAACAGCCCTATATTAATTTCCAATAACTACTCTTTACCCTTTTGTTCGGCAACTTTAGCTTTTGCCATAGCTTCAAGCATATCGGTTGTCAATGATTTGGGTCTTTCCAGCGGATATCCGAGAGCTCTGTCCCAGATAATATTGGCACTGATACCCAAAGCTCTTCCTACACCGAAAAGAACGGTATAAAAATCATATTCTCTGACGCCGTAATGCCATTGAATAACACCGGACTGTGCATCAACGTTGGGCCAGGGATTCTTAGCTTTTCCCTGCTCTTTCAAAATAGGCGGGACAACCCTGTAAAGCATATCAACATATTTAAAAACGTTGTCGTCTTTAAGATGCTTAAGGCTGAATTCCCTTTGAAGAGTATAACGCGGGTCTGTTTTACGAAGAACGGCATGTCCGAAACCCGGCACAACCTGACCCGAGTTCAAGGTATCCCAAACATATTGTCTTATCTCATCTTCCGAAGGTTCACGATCTTCACCGCCGACCCTTTCAATCAGGTCGTGTATCCACATCAGAACATTTTGTGCAGCAAGTCCGTGTAACGGGCCTGCAAGACCGTTGATCATTGCAGAAATTGCAAGATAAATATCGGATAATGAGCTGGCAACAAGGTGTCCCGTATGAGCACTAACATTACCGCTTTCGTGGTCACTGTGAATGATAAAGTGCAATCTTGCAACATCATCATACGGTTTGGGAATACCCATCATATGGGCAAAGTTACCTCCGAAATCAAGATTCGGGTTCGATTGGATACGCTCACCTCCGCGGTATAACTTGGCATAAATATAGGAAGCTATCTCCGGAAGCTTGGCAAGAAGGTTCAGGGAATCTTCATACATCGGGTCCCAGTAATCTTTTTTAGAAATACCGGCGTTGTATTTCTTCGCGAAAAACGATTCGCGGTGCATCGCAACAATGGCTGCCGAGAAGACAGTCATAGGATGACTGCAGCACGGCATCGAATCAATCAGGTCGTAAACGTAGCGCGGTACAATTCTTCTTTTACTGAATTCATCAACAACTTCCGCAACTTCATTTTCAGAAGGTATATCCCCTGTCAGAAGCAAATAAAATAAACCTTCGACATAAGGCATTTCGGCACCTTCGGGTTTCGGAAGTTTCTTAACCACATCCATAAGCGGATAACCTCTGTACCTGATACCTTCATTGG
>Ga0256841_1000502_pt1 | contig 40486 bp, 39 predicted proteins | sample 356308metaG_FD_185971 | JGI IMG/M metagenome (GOLD analysis project Ga0256841, IMG submission 185971) | Hydrothermal vent microbial communities from Mid Atlantic Ridge, Atlantic Ocean - 356-308 | ecosystem: Environmental > Aquatic > Marine > Hydrothermal vents | place: Atlantic Ocean: Mid...
GGCGCGTCCGCCCAAAATGCCTGCCCGGGTATCCGATAGGTTTAAATAGCTATAACGGGCAGCCAACTCCCAGGCGCCACGATGATTGTCTTTGGGAATGACCTGGCCGAATTCTCCCTGTGTTTCATCCCAGGGACGTTCTTCGCCGGTCAGAATATAACTTACAAAAGCATAGCCGCCGCCAAAGACAGCATTTCTGGCCCCATTCATTCGTTTTAAGCCGGTGTAAATATATTCGGATTGGAAAGAGATATTTTTATATTTAAGAGCGCCTTCCAGGCCGAGCATGGTTGTATAGTCCACATCAAAAATATTCCCCGTATCCAGAATTTCCACGTCACCGATTTTGGTCTCCGGTTCGCTGTTATAAGAGACCACATTGTTGTTATCATCCGGATTAATCCACGCGCCGGAAAGGCCGAGGTGCACCCTGTATTTATTTGAGAAAAACGGAGCATAAGCGAAGCGGGCTGCTACCCCGCCTCCGGTTTCGTCTACGGTTTTGTTTTTTCGGGTATCCATGGTTTGCCCGAACAAGTCCCCGCGAAAGTTCCAGTTATTCCCCCATTTGGAATATTCGATGCCCGTACGACGGCCGATTTTAAAGGCCAGCATGGGATAGGCCCGCTCCGCGAAGGTCAGAAAGCGGGAGCTGGTAAGTTCGTTCAGGCCGACCGGCGCTTTAAAATGTCCGACCTTGAGATGGGAATTGTGAAAACCCACATAACTGAAATACATGTCTTTTACTTCCACGGCGCCTTCCGCCACATCGATATCCCATTCCGCCCGCCAGACTTTCCATAGTTTGGTCTTCATGGCGAAACGTCCTTTACGCAGATGGGTGCCGTTACTAAGGTGATTTTTATTTTCAAAAAAATAGGCGCCGTTGATATACATGCGCACATCGAAACGGGTCATAAATTGTCCGTCCGCAGACCGAAAATGGATGATTCCGTTTTCCCAGTCGGTTGACCCTTTTGCTTCGGTTTCCTGGCTAATACCGCCGGAAACTATCAGTAGTAGCAGCAACAATCCGGTACTTAATACTTTGATGAGTCTCATTGCCCCTCCTTATTTTGATTTGGTCGATGGATTACGTACGTGAAAAATACTGAATAAATTCTCATATTTTTTATCCAGATTTTTGTTGTACAACTTAAACTTTCTATTCTCGGGTTTATATTTCCATTCATCGCTTAAATTTTGTAAGGCTTGTTTCAACTGCCAAGTATGTTTAAAAGATTTGCCCGCCAGTTTTTGGATGGCTTCATACTGTCCCGGTGTGAACCAGCGACGATCGACCTCATTGGAAATTAATACGGGATCGATGAACAGAGGCGTTATTTTAGATGCTTCGATAATCTTGCGAACGAACTTTTTACTGCCCGGCGAATGGCTTTCTATGGAAGATAAAAATTGGACCGAATTTGTATAGACCTCATTTCGTAAAGGTTCCAAACCCCGGACGGGGATCTGTTTCTGCTCAAGGTAAGTTACAACTTCATCGGAAAGACAGTATTCAACCTGCTTACTTACCTGCTGATTAAATACATTTTGAAAAATAAATAGGGAAATAAAAGCCAATATCCCGGCCGCAATGGGGGTGGTTACCCATCCGGCGGCAATTTCTCCGAGAACGTTAAAACGAATTCCTCTTCCGCCTTTAGCCAGACCGATTCCGATGACCGCACCGACTACGGCCTGGGAACTGGATACGGGTACCAGCGGGATGCTGGGCAATCCATGGCTGATCAACCAGGCTTCCAGACCCTCTGAGGAGAACAGAAACAGAACCAGGGATTCCGAAAGCACTACGATCAGAGCCGTAACCGGGGACAATCGAAATATTCCTCCTCCAACCGTGTCCATTACTTTATACGAATAGGTGAAAATCCCCGTGGCGATGGCCAGGGCCCCGATAAAAAACAAAATTTGGGCGGAGGTGAGCGTAAAGAGTCCGTATACATTCAGGGGTTCGAAGGGTACAACCGGTACGAATACCCCCATCACATTAGCGATATTATTGGCTCCAAGGCTGTAAGCTCCGAAGGCACCGACCAGGATCAGGCCGATCCGGGTATAAAAATCCATAGATAGCAAATGAACGTTAATTTTTTCCAGAACCTTACGAAACACGAAGAAAAGGATCATAGCAAAGGCTGCGGAAAGAACCGGACAAAGTACCCAGGTGGTTACAATTTTAGTCAGGGAATCGTAATCGGTAACCGATCCGGAAAAGAAATTCCAGCCGATAATAGCGCCGACGATGGCCTGAGATGTGGAAACCGGTAATTTAAGTTTGGTCATCCAAGCTACGGTAAAGGCCGCGGAAAAAGCAACGATAAATGATCCGGCAAGCGCATTAACCGCTCCCAATTTCCCCAGGGTATGGGTTGCCCCGGCTCCACCGATAACCGCTCCGATAAGAACAAAGATACTGGCTACTATAGCCGCCGTTTTAAAGCGAACCATTTTTGCACCGACAGCCGTGCCGAAGACATTAGCCGCATCATTGGCGCCAAGGGACCAACCCAGGAATAAACCGCTGGTTAGATAGATAAAAATCATTGTTCCGTTCCGTTTAAATGGTTCGTTTAATGGTATAAATAGCCAGACGGTCCGCTACATTTTCGGCCATGTCGGCCAAGGTATCGATGTGCAGAGCAAAGTAGCGCAGATGGAACTTCTGACACAACTCCAGATCATCCATTTCGAAAACTTTACGTTTGATACGATCCCCTTGTTTGTCGGCTTCTTTTTCGTAGAAATAAACCTTGTGCAAATGATCCTGAACCAGTTTAACTTCTTTGAAAAAGGAACGGGTAGCATGGACAACGGCCTCCCCGGCTTTCCCGGCGGTTTCGGCCAATTCGTTGTATTGCTGGTGTAAACTTTCCGGGATATAGGGTTTTTCAACGGAAAATTGAGTGAGCGTTTCTTTGGCCGTATCGATGATATCGTCGATGGTTTCTAACAGTCCGAGCACATCTCCGCGGTGTTCCGGTATCAGTGAATGAGTATAAAGATTGTTCTCGATGGTCCGTCGTAATTCATCGGCTTTTCCTTCCAGTTTATCGATAGTCGTTAAATTGTCCTTAAAACTATCCACATTTTTGCTCAAATAGTTTTTTACCCCGTCGATGAAAACCAGAATACCGTTACTTACATCATCGAGATACTCATCGATCTCACTCTCCAAAGCGCGGGTGGAACGAAATAAAATGGCCATATTATCTACCTGTTTTTGTTTGACAAATACTTAACTAAAGTGCTGATGAAAACCTTTTTATTTGGGTATTTTGTTATCCAAATGTGTATGGTTCTTTTTTAAAAATTCGCTGATGATCGGCCAGAATAAAGAGACTATTGCCAAAATAATCATGGCCAGGCTGACCGGTCTGGTAAAAAAGATAGTTCCGTCTCCCATAAGGAGGGCACGGCGGAAATTGGTTTCAGCCAAAAAACCGAGAATTAATCCCAGAATAACCGGTGCCGTGGGAAAATCATAGCGGCGCAAAAGCCAGCCCAGCACACCGAATCCCAGGCAGGACCAGACATCGAACATAGAATTGCCCACGGCGTAGCTACCGATCACTGCTATGGCCAGAATAGACGGATGCAAAAGCGCCTTGGGGGCGGATATAATCTTAATCCAGATTTGGTTGCCCAGGATACCGAGAAAGAGCATAAAAAAATAGGCGATGAACAGACTGGCAAAAATGCCGTAGACAATGGTCGCTTTATCTTTAAATAGTTCCGGGCCCGGTGTAAGTCCGTGCAGCATAAGGGCGCCGATCAGCACGGCTGTCGCGGCACTGCCCGGAATTCCCAGCGTAAGCAGCGGTACCAGGGCACCGCCCACAGAACCGCTGGTAGCGGCTCCCGATGCAGCCACGCCTTCCAGAGCGCCTTGACCGAATTTTTCAGGATGTTTGCTGGTACGTTTGGCTTCGTTGTAAGCGATAAAAGCGGCTATCGTTGCCCCGGCACCGGGGATGACACCGATCAGCGTGCCCAGGGCCGAGGATTGCAGAATAACGCGTTTGATACGGAACATCTCTTTCAGAGACGGCATCTTCCCGGAAATTTTATGTACGATACGCCGGGCGGTTTGAGTACGTTCGATACTCAGAAAGATTTCGCTCAGGGCAAACAAACCGATTAAGGCCGGAATAAATCCGAAGCCGTCGGCCAGTTCCGTAACGCCGAAGGTAAAGCGCAGGTAACCGGTAAAGGGATCCATGCCTACCGTATTCAGCAACAGGCCGATCAGGGTTGCAATAAAGGCCTTTATATAATTCCCTCTGGACAGGGATGAGATAATAGTCAAACCGAATATGGCCAGGGCAAAATATTCCGGCGGGCCGAAACTCAGGGCCGCCTTTGCCAGAGGAACGGAAAAAAAGACCAACACCAGAGTGCCGGTCAATCCCCCGATGGTGGAGGACATTACGGAAGCACCGAGGGCCCGGCCGGGTTCACCCTGTTTGGTGAGCGGATAACCGTCAAATGTGGAAACAATGGCCGAAGGCGTACCCGGAGTATTGATGGCGATAGCCGTGATGGTTCCCCCGTAATTAGCGGCCGAATACAGGGCCACGAGAAGAATCATGGCGTTTAACGGGGACATACCGTAACTGAAAGGGACTAACAGGGCTACACCCATGGCCGGAGAAAGACCCGGTAAAACTCCTACCAAAATACCCATCATTACCCCCGCTAAAATAATCAGCAAGGGAACCCAGGCAAATAAAGATGAAAAACCGCTTAACAGGTGATGTAAAATATCCATACTCAGATTATCCCCATAATCCGGTCGGCAACGGTACTTGTAAGATTTTATAAAAAATAAAATAAGACAGCACGGTAAATCCTACGGAGTTTAATAATATCAGCCAGGTTTTTCGATAATCGAGAAGATAGGAACCTCCGGTAAGAAACAGAAAGGTACTGATGTAGTATCCCAGGTATTGGATTACTATGATATAGGCAAACATCAGCCCCGCCAGACCGACGGCCTGTAATTTGTTAACAGAGTCCTCTTTGCGGGGTCTGTTTTTAAGGGAGATGTTTTTAATCAGTAACCATACATTAAAAATAATCAATCCGTAGATCCATAAACGGGGCATGGCCGCCGGACCGGCCGTTTTGGATAATTTACCGGAGGGAAAATCTATCGTCATACCATACAGAAAAAATGAAAGAATAATTAAAAACAGGGGGATAATAAAATCGGCAGAGAACCATTCCCGTTTAAATAGGTAGAGGGTCAGCAGCAACAGTAAAAATACGATCAGAGAGATGAAGCCGTTTCGTGTACTGTTTGCACCATGGATACGGGTTGTATCGGCCAGAATGCCGGCCAGACGTAAATACTTTAGTGCATCCAACTGGTCCTTTTGTACCATTTCGCTAAAAGCCTCGTGGGCCAGAAAAACGGGTTGGGCGGAAGTCGCGCGGACAAATTGCAACCAGGAGCTATCGCGACTCACTTTGTAGATCAGATCGGTTAAATAGGATACCGCCCGGGGATCGGTGCCTTGCTTTAAAGCATAGCCGCGCCAGAGAACCTCATGCTTAAGTCCGAACCCTTTTTCCAAAAATGTGGGATTTCGGGGGAAATCGGGCAACCGCCTTTCAGCCGATACGGCGGCAATCATCAAATCGGGGCGTCCTTTTACATCCACCGGATTACCCACATATACCGTACCGTGACGGCCCATCAATGCGGCAAGGGCATCCGATCCGCCTTCGAATGGGATCCACTCCCCGCGGATGCCAAGCTGTTCCCAGGTTTTTAAAGCCATCAGGTGATCCACACCGCCCACCAAAGGTCCCAGCCATTTTTGTTTGCCTTGTTTTTCTTTGGCATCACGGATGATCTGTTCCAGGGTTCTCACCGGAGCTTTCCTGTTCGTGATGAGTACTTCCGGATCGATGACCAGACAGGCTAAAAAATAAAAATCATCCATATGGATTCCGCTTTTGGTCATCAGTACGGTAGATATAAATGATTTGGTTACAGCCAGAACCGTATATCCGTCTGCTTTCTTTGACAACACTTCTCTCATGGCAACAATTCCGGAAGCGCCGGTTTTGTTTTCTACCAACAGGGTGGCATCTGTGTATTTGGATGCGATTTGAGTCAAGCGCCGGGTAGTAATATCGATGGCACTGCCCGGTTTGCTGTGTACAATAAAAGTGATAGGCTTGTCCGGATAGTTGGCCGCCAGGGTGGAGGCAGCTATCAGAAACAGCAGAATATAGGAAACTCGGCTAAACATGATTCATGGCCGGAGTTCATAAGATTTTGAAATTTTTCGCATAGTTCGCTTACCATTTGCTATAAGGATTTTTCATCAGCATGGAATTATAATACTTCGTGTCACCGGTGACTTCTTTCCCCAGCCAATCGGGTTTTTGAAAATGTTCTTCTTCCGCTTTCAGTTCGACTTCGGCGATAATCAAACCTGTATTTTCTCCGTAAAATTCATCTACTTCATATACATGCCGGCCCACTTCAACCAGATATCTCGTTTTATCGATAATTCCCGGTTCACAGAGTTTTAAAAGGTTCTCGGCATCCTCCTTCTTGATTTCCATTTCCCATTCGAAACGGCTGGCACCGCTATCATTGCCGATTCCTTTGATGGTTAAATAGCCCTTCTCATCTTTTAAGCGTACCCGGACCGTGCGCTCCGGTACGGAAGATAAATATCCCTGAGTAATGCGCATGGATTTTTTCACAAAAGGCCGGAAATCACCTTTTACCAGGAACTTACGTTCTATTTCCTGTGCCATAATATCCTTCCTTAACAAGTGGTTTGTATTTCTGTTCGATACTATTCCAACGTCTCATCCGCCAAGGGTTTATCGATCATACCGATTACCCGCTTGATGGCCTGAAGATAATTGATGTTCTCATAACGGTCCAGACCCACCTCTTTCAAGGTCCTTTTGATGTCTTCGATTTCGGTAGATTCCGAATTAAGAGTGACCACCAGGGCGCCGTTAATTAACACATCAGCCACTTCACAGATGGTATCATAAACCATGTAGCCGAAACGGTGCTTCTTAACGCGAACCGCCTGCAGATCGGGGTGACTTTTAACGGAGGCCAGAAATTCTTCCAGGGTATAACTCGTTTTTTCAAAAGTGGGCATATTCACCTGAAAAGCCGGATAGACCTCTTTCCTTAAGATTTCTGCCGATATAGGGAATTCCGCTTTCATCAAGGGATTCCATTGTTCCAGACCGTCCACCTGCTTAACAAATGTTTTAATATCCATTTTGCCGTCACGGATTTTTGTGTTGTTTACATCGTTGGTGCGCGATACGATATAGATCTCTTCGGAAGTCCGATCCCAAACCTTTTCCGGTACGGGAACGGATAGACGCGACATACGATAGTGCTCTTCCTCGAACCTCTGACCGAAGGTACGGAATTCAAAACGCGGTTTGGATATTTCACCGATTTTCATTTTTTCTTTGGCCATTATGACTCCTGACTTAAATGGTAGACCCGGTTTTATACAAACAATATGCCACAAAACCTGTTTATTTCGGAAATTTGCATTTTTCGCCTTCATTGCAGGGTATAAATCAACCCCGAAGCTTTCCTTTCGTATCCGGTATCTCAATCAGCCTGACGAAAAATCGCCGAATAACGAATATTCGTCATTAAAATCACGAAAAATCGCCATAAAAATTTCCATTTTGACCTAAAATATAGTAAAATGGAATAGCAATGTTTTATCACACCTGAGCGGAATCGTAAGAAGGACGTGCTAAAACCATTCGTTCCGATACCGCCGGGACGGGAGTAACCTTTATAATTAAAGCTATTTACTTTTCGGTAAATTTGAATTGAATATCCATTTTGCTCAAAGGCACAGGATTTGTAACCATGCACTTCAATTCTAAAAAAACTATATTAACCCCGGGAAGTAAAATGCGCAAGAATTTATTTTTAGGAGTATTTTTACTGGTCGTTTTCTTGGCAAGCTGGTATTTTTTGTATATGCAGCTCACAGATATCAGTGTAGTACCCCGGGCCTCAGGAGCACAATCGGAATTGCAGAAAAAACCGGTTGTCTATTTCGGCGTGATCTCAAGATATTCTCCCCATATTCTATATGAAGGTTATCAACCTTTAATGGATTATTTAACGGAAAAGACCGCCTATCATTTTAAACTACGGCTTAGTCATTCTTACCGGGAAACCATCGAACAATTAAAATCCCGCCGCGTTGCCGCTGCTTTTTTAGGTACCTATATTTATCTTCGCTCGCGTCGGAAAGCGCATTTACATTGTATATTAAAACCTTTAAACCGAGAGGGTCGACCCTTTTTCCATTCGGTATTGGTTGCCCCGGAAAACAGTAGCATCCGCTCCATTCGGGATTTGGCGGGAAAACGACTGGCCCTGCCTTCACCGTTGTCTTACTCGGCCCACTGGCTGAGCACGCAGGCCGGGTTTCAAATGAAACAGTTGGATTCGGCACATTATTTTGATTTTCACAATACGGTTATTTATGAGCTGTTAAAAGGAAATTTCGATGCGGGGGTGGTTAAGGATCGGGTGGCGAATGAATTTTTAGAAAAGGGAATTCATATTGTTGCCCGCTCCAGGCTCATCCCGGCTTCACCGATTGTGGTTTCCGACAGGACGGATCCGCTTATTACGGAGGCGATTACAAATACTCTGCTGCAGATTGATATCCGTCAAGCCCAATATCAAAAACTGGTTCGGAACTGGGATGCCGAATTTCAAAATGGCTTTATGATTGCCAAAGATAGTGATTACGAACAGGCCGGACTATGAAGCCGTTTTTACATCTGAAGACCAAAATCCTATTTCTATTCGGCTCGTTGATTATTGTACTGATGTTGCTGATTTCCGTGACATCCCTATACCAGTGGCGGCGTCTTATCCTGAAAGACCGCATGGAAAATGCGGAATCCATCGCTCAGTCTTTTTCCTTTTCCGTGCTGGACGCTCTTATTTACCGGGAAAATAATCTGCAAATAAGCGAAGGATATCTACAATCCTATATTTTGAATTACGCCCGTAAGAATCCCCGTATCCGCTATATTTCCATCAGCACGATACAAGGTAAGTTAATTGCCCATAGTGATATCCGCGCTCTTAGACATAATACCTATCCCCGGCCGCAATCAACGGGAAACGGACAGGCCGTAAGCCGGATTTTTAAGCATCCGCAACTGGGTTGGCTTGTAGAGACGGATTATCCCCTGCAAACCGGGCAGCGCAACTGGGGCGTCTTGCAAATGGCTTTTGATGCCGAACCCATACGTCTGTCCATTCAGAAGCTTGTTGTTTTACTCACGGTGCTTACTCTGTTAAGTGTGGCTATTGTGCTGGGAATGCTCTATTTCTTTGCCGACAGGCTGACCGCCTCACTTTCCGGATTGGTCACCAGAATGGATCGTTTTGATTTGCAGAACGAGCATGAGCCGGATAAAGAGATAGTTTACAGCCACGATGAAATCGGATATTTGAATCAACAATTTGAAAAGATGAAATCACGCCTGAACAGCTCCCGGGATAAATTGATCTTTGCCGAGAGGCAAATTTATCGGGCCGAAAAACTGGCTTCGGTGGGCAGGCTGGCATCGGGTGTTGCCCATGAAATTAATAATCCTCTGAATGGGATTAAAAATTGCGTATATGTCTTGCAACAAAAGACGGACAAATCGCAGAATGATGAAAAATATTTAAACCTGATCGATGAAGGTTTAACCCATATCGAAGTTATCGTAAAAAAGCTATTGAATTTTTCACACCAAAGCGATACCCGACTGAAGCGGGTAGACCTTAATCGGGAAATAGAGTTGGTGACCACCCTGTTGGATTACCGCCTCAGGGAAAAGCAGATTCAACTACTAAAGTTTCTGCAATCGGATCTACCCAAAATTCAGGCCGATGCCCAGTTGATACAGGAGGTATTGATGAATTTGCTGATTAACGCTCTGGATGCGGTCCGGGAAGAAGGTACGATTCGCATCCAAACCGAAAGTTGGAGTCAGCAACGGATCCGTCTGAGTATTGCAGATAACGGCAGCGGTATTTCAGCGGATATAACCGACAAAATTTTCGATCCTTTTTTTACCACTAAAGAAGAAGGGAAGGGTACCGGTCTGGGGCTTTCGGTTAGTTTGGGGATTGTCGAAGCACATAACGGTGAAATATCCGTAAGCAGCCGCGATGGATTCACCGTATTCGAGGTTACCTTACCCGTAGAACAAGGCGGGTAAAATATTCTGGTGTAGATAAAACGGGAAGAACAGATGCATATATTATTAATCGAAGATGAAAAGATTACCCGAATCACTTTAAGCGATACCATACGGGAAAAGGGATTTAAAATCACCGCCTGCAGCAACGGTAAAGACGGCTTACGGGCCTTTCGGCAGGATCATTTTGATGTGGTGGTAACCGATCTGCGATTACCTCAAATGAGCGGTATCGACGTTTTGAAAAAAATCAAAGAATCCAATGCCTCCTGTCCTGTGATTGTGATGACAGCTTACGCCAGTGTGGATACGGCCGTTCGGGCGCTTAAGCTGGGTGCTTATGATTATCTTACTAAACCGTTCTCCCCGGACGAATTGCTGGCTCTGCTGGATAAAATCAAACAGTTACAAGATGTGCTGAACGAAAACATCAAACTGAAAAAACGTATTCGTAGTTTCCAGAATCGAACTTTGGTGGGTGAATCTAAGGTGATGCGTACATTGATTTCCACCCTGGAGGTCGTTGCCCAAAATGACTTTACGGTTCTCATAGAGGGCGAGAGCGGTACAGGCAAAGAAGTAGTGGCCCGATTTTTACACTTCCACAGTCCCCGAAGCCGGAAACCGTTTATCGCCGTTAACTGTGCGGCCATTCCGGAATCTTTACTGGAAAGCGAACTATTCGGTTATGAAAAAGGCGCCTTTACCGGAGCCAATAAAAAACATGTCGGTTATTTTGAACGAGCCGACGGGGGTACTTTATTCATCGATGATATCGATGATATGCCCCATTCCATTCAGGTAAAACTCTTACGTTTTCTGCAGGAAAAAGAAATTTCCCGCATCGGGGGCAGCGCTCCCCTTCCTCTCAATTTGCGAATTATCGTGGCCACCAAGGTGGACCTTAAGCAGTTAATTCGTGAAAACAAGTTCAGAGAAGACCTCTATTACCGATTGAATATCATTCCTCTTAAACTACCGCCTTTAAGAGAGCGCAAAGAAGATATCCCTCTGCTCCTGGAGCATTTTTTCGATAAACACGGGTCGAACCAGCCCCATCCCTCATTAAACGCTTCCCAGATGCGCTTACTGGAAGCCTATGACTGGCCGGGCAATGTGCGGGAACTGGAAAATGTAGTGGGCCGTCTGCTGGCCATGCCCGGTTCCGATTATTTTTTGGAACAATTACGTCCGGCTATAGATAAAAGGCCCTCCCGGGGAGAAGACAGGAACCTCTCTTTTGATTTTCAGCCGTTTGATAGTTTACAATCGTTTTTGCGTAGTCAGGAACAAAACCTGATCAGACAGGCTCTGAAAGAAGCCGGAAACAATATCAGCGATGCGGCCCGGCTTCTGAAAATTCCCCGCAGTACCCTGCGTAGTAAAATGGATAAATTACATATTACTGTTTCGGAAACAGGGTCTGATTAAATCCAAGGCGCAGGATGGTATGGCGATAAAATGTATCGGCAGTATGACTACTGTCGAATAATTCGATCTGCAACGAAGTGGACCCGAATTGCCTGCGCAGGCCGACATTCAGATAGGTGGCCTCCTTTTCTTTGGAATCATAGCTTTTTGTTTTTGATCGGGTTGAGTAGAGGCCGAAGGAGATATCAAACCACCGGGGAACGGTATAAATAACACTCAGGGACATATCTAGTTGATCCTCATATGGGTTGGATTCTTTCCAATTCCAAAGTATCCCGCAGAATGAGGCGCCGAAGGTAAAATTTTGTGCTGGTCTGAGACGCAGGCCGAAGGCGAGTTTGTCGGCAAGCTGTAATTGATAGATATCGGCTGATCCGATCGGGTGTAAAGGAGGATCAAGCTTGAGGCGGCTTTTGATATCGGTTCCTTTTTCGTAAAACAGGCCGAAACCGATCCTGCGGTTCATTTCATACATAAGGCCCCATTTACCACTCCAGCCGAAGGCATAAGAAGTGCCGGTTATAAAACCAATTTTATCTTTCCAGTCCAGATAATCGACATAGGTTTGCAGTCCGAATGAGAGCCTGTCGTCCCCTGTGAATATGTGTTGGAAGGAATAACCTATGATCATTGAAACCGAATGAACCGTTTTACTGGAGGTAGGATGTATGAATTCACCGGTTCCTTCGGGATGTTCGATAGTGGAAAGTTCCGTTTTACCGTAATCGATAAATTGGGCATATTTCCGATGGTAGGTCAGGGCGAATCGAAAGTTTCCGAGAGGAAATACATAACCGACGGCAGAGGGCAGCCATGGCATGGGAGCAGTAAGAGAAATACCCCGGGACAGATGGATTTTGCTCGTATATGAAAAGGAAATACCAACATGCTGGCAGGTAAAGTTATTCACGGTAGCCGGATTGGAAGAAGCCAGATCCGCAGGTTCTGCCGAAAGCATATCAGAAAATCCCAGGCTATGGTAAGAATCCATATTTAAGGACGGAACATGAAGGGGAAAAGTGTGAACAATCCGCCCCTCATCTCCGGCCCAAAGCAAAGTACAAAACAGCAATACAGACAGAAACGGTTTCATTCTAATTTTCCTGAAAAGGCCGGATTCAATGCCGGCCACACCGAAAGTAAAATTTATTCGTTTTGTAGCTTAATAATTAATTGAACCAGTTTATTGATATCGCTATCCGGAATCTTTCCCCTTACGATAGCCCGGCAAACCCGGTTTTTATCCAGAATGATTACATTGTAACTGTCTTCCGCCAGTCCCCAGGCTTTACGTAATTGGGCTTTGTAATCAAATAGAATGGTCGTTTTATACTTTTTGGCTTTTTTACCGGCAATAATGCGAATTAAAAAGTCAGGCTTCCAGGTTGATTTCATGTCGACAATTCCAAAACCCTTAAATTTAGCACGGGAAATGGTACTATCCACTTCAATGGCTTTTTTTACGGCTTCATTAAAAGGTTCGTTAAGTTCGGATTCGTCCGGATCCACATAGTTAATCTGTAAAACCTTTCCGGCCCAGCTTTCCATGGTAAACATCTTACCATCCGCGTCCGGGAATTGCCAGTCCGATGCTTTCATACCAACCTGCAGTTTTTCCTGGGCAAAAACGCCTGAAAAAAATACCAACAGGAATACAATTACTAAGTTCTTCATGGTCTCTCCTTACTATGATGGATTTAATAGCAATATTTTTAAAGTAAAAATACCTTTCCGTTGATGCAAGTATAAAACGGCGAAAAAACGGAGGTCTGCAAAATAGGAAGCATAATAACAGCGGAATTCATTTGCGTTATAGGGGTTCCAGCCCCAAATACCGGCAGGGGAAACAATGAAAACATCGGAAAAAGAGCCGAATTTTCCCCTCATAGACCCGGTGGAGAAGAAACCGTTTACCCTTCTTAGGAGTATGCGCCGGGACGAAAGAAGAAGTAAAGACCGGGAGCAGGTCATAAATCCCGAAAAAGCAGTAGAAAAGGAAAGAATAGTTTCGTACTTTGTGGTACTGGATTCCGAAGCGTGATTTTAGCGGATGGGGTCCCTGAGGATGATTGTAAAACAAGGAGTGAATCCATGGCAATAATTTTAGACGGAACATCTTTAACCATTGAAAAACTGGTTCGTATTGCCCGTTTCAATGAAAAGGTAGAACTGGATAAAGAGGCCCTGCGGCGCATTAAAGTATGCCGGGCCATGCTGGAAAGGAAAATCGAATCCCGTGAGATTATGTATGGGGTTAATACGGGGATCGGTGAATTTTCCGAAATTGTTTTAGATGACGATCAAATTAAGCAATTCCAGAAATATCTGATCTATAATCATGCCGCCGGAATCGGTGATCCGGCTCCGCAAGAATATGTACGTGCCGCCATGGCCGGTCGGATTAATGTTCATGCCCACGGTCGGTCGGGATGCAGACCGCAGATTACCTTAACCTTAATCGAAATGCTTAATAAAGGAGTGATACCGGTCGTCTGCCAGAAGGGATCGGTGGGAGCCTCCGGTGATTTGGCTCCTATGGCCCAGATGGCTCTCTTGCTGATGGGCGAAGGTGAAGCCTATTATCAGGGAAAGAGATTACACGGCCGGGTTGCCATGGAAAAAGCCGGCATTAAAATTCCGGGTCTAAAAGCACGGGATGGCTTAGCTACCATCAACGGTTCCAACCTGCTTACGGCCATGAGTGCACTGCAGATCTATGATATGGATCGGTGGTTAAAGCAGGCCGAAATTGCGACTGCCATGTCTCTGGAGGCTTTATTGGCCAATATGAAACCCTATGACCAACGCCTGCATCAGGAACGGGGATTTCCGGGCGCGGTACGTAGCGCTCTTGCTATAAAAAAATGCATCGAAGGAAGTGATTTATTGAGGGGGAAGGTCAAGCAAAAAGTGCAGGACGCCTATTCCATGCGTTCCACTCCTCAGGTTATCGGTGCCGCCCATGACGCGCTGGCTTTTGCCGCCGCACAGGTGGAAACCGAACTAAACGGTGTGGGCGATAATCCCTTGTTTTTTGTGGAAGATGAAGCCACTCTGACCGGTGCTAATTTCCAGGGAACTCCGGTGGCCCTGCCCATGGATATGGTGGGCGCAGCGATTACCATGGTCAGCGTCCTCTCCGAACGGCGCCTGAATCGGCTGAATAATCCCGCTCTAAGTATGGGGCTGCCGCCCTTTTTAACCAAAGGAGCGGGTATGTTTTCCGGAATGATGCTCAGCCAGTATACGGCGGACTCGTTGATTGTAGAGCAGCGTATTCTTTCCGCCCCGGCCTCAATCATGTCCATTCCCGCAGCGGCGGATCAGGAAGATTTCGTTTCCATGGGCATGAATACGGCCATTAAAAACGGACAGATTCTGGATAACGCCTACGGTGTATTGGGGATCGAGTTTATGGCGGCCGCTCAGGCTTTGGACCTGCGGGCTCACCAAACCGGTAAGGGAGTTGCCATAGCAAAGAAAGAAATACGGAAAGTAGTGGATTTTCTGGATGTGGATCGTCCTTTGCATGTGGACCATACCCGTATGAAAGAACTGGTAAAATCGGGAAGAATTCTAAAAGCAGTGGAAAATGCGGTCGGCAGTTTAGGCTGAGGATAATGAATAATCAGGAAAAATAGAGACCATACTCAGGCCGGTTGCCCAGGAGCCGGGAAGCCCCCGACTTTTGTTGCGGGGGCTTCAATGACTCCAGAAAGGGAAAGTGAGTTCATCATCCTTTTTTAAATTTCTTAAGCAAATCTTTTACCATATCCTTATGTACCATAAAAGTAAGCATCTTAAGCTTTACAAAATCATCCCGGAAAAAATAATAACCTTTAAATTTGCCATAGTGTGAACTCGATCCCGAATCTTTAATCAGAAACCAGTCGTGTCCGTATTTATGGGTATAACCCACGAGATGAATACCGTGATCATCGGTGGTGGTATGATTGTAAATGCGGAATTCCCGGGAATATTGATTAATCGATTTCTGAGGCAGATCCCAGGGAACGATAATAGCGATATCTTCCCAGCCGTACTTTCCGGGTTCGCTTACATCTCCGCCGATCACCAGGGATTGGCCGTGTTTGATGGTATTTTTAATGGTTTTGTAAAAAACATCCAGGGGAACATTATAGTAGTCCTTGGAGTGCCACCAGTTATCCGGCGCTTCATATTCTCCTTGCTGATAAAAAGGAGTTTTTAAGGTTGACATGAAACCCACATAGTCGTCGGGATTTATTTGACAAACCTGATCGCGGAATTCCTCCGGTGTATAGGTTTTGCCTTTGTATGGGAAGGTGGCCGGCGGTTTGCCCATATATTTGTTTAAAATGGCTTTGATTGTTGTCAGAGCAACGTCTTCGTCCCAGTAGTTATTCTTTTTCAGGAATTTCAGATAGTCGTACATCTCTTTGAACATGGGATCATGGTTGTATTTGGTACGACCGTTGATGAGTCCGGTATAAACCGAGCGCGGCATACAACCGTATTGCCGGATACGATTTAAAACGGCATTGGATTCCGAGCCCTGCCCGAATTCGGAATCTCCTTTTTGTTGTACATAGCGCCTGGCTTTTTCCACGTATTCCCAATACACGGTGTACATTTCCGATAGTTTAATCTTCCGACCGGTACGCCGGAAAAGGTCCGATTCTAAAAATGATGTTGTGGAGAAACACCAACAAGTTCCGGTCGTATCCTGGCGGATAGGCGGAAAATGGAAGACCTGTTTAAAATCATTCAAAGTAGGTTTTTTTATCTTGGAAAAATCACCGGTTAAAATAGTCTTCTCTTTGCCCCAGATCTTCTTTTTTTGATAAAAGGCTTTGTCCTGCGCCAGCAGGGAAGCGCTGAAAAATAACAGCACCAGTAAAAAACGAATTAGCTTCATCATGAGTCCTTTCCTTTAAAAGTGATTAAATAAAAACTATAATTTAATTTATTTTTATCATTTTTCAAAACTCGCATTATCCTCTTGCCAAAATCTTCGGGTGCAGTTATATTCACCTATGCCTGAGAATGAAGAAAGGAAGAATATGGGTGAAGACACGCTGTGGAGTAATATTTTCAAAAAAGAGATTAAAAAAGATGAAAATATCTACTCGGTTCTGAAACGGGTACCGATTTTTCAGGATCTGAGCTGGCGGGAATTACGTTATGTGGAGCGTATTCTGCATCGCCGTACCTATAAAGAAAACGAAATAATCTTTAATGAGGGGGAGCCGGGTGTGGGTATGTACATCATCGAATCGGGCAGTGTCTACATTAAATTGGGTAGGGCGCAAAAAGTGCTGGCCGTACTTTCCAAGGGAGATTTCTTCGGTGAAATGGCTCTGCTGCTGGATTCCCCGCGAACCGCTTCGGCTGTGGCCGGCAGTCCGCTGAAAATGCTCGGTTTTTTTCAACCGGATCTCTTTTCCCTCATGGAAACGCGTCCTCAAACGGGTAATAAGATTTTACGCCGCCTGGCCCAGATGATCGCCGAACGGCTACGCCAAACCTCTCTTGAAAACAATGCCATGAAACAAAAATTAGCCCAATATGAAGAAAAAACAGAGAAGGTGACTTGATGGATACCTCCGGCGGAAAAACAGTTAAGCTTATCATCGGTTTACTTGTTTTAGTGGTGCTTGGTTGGTTTTTTTATTCCATCAGCGAAACCCTGACCATTCTGATTATCTCTTTTCTGGTGGCCTATATTCTGGAACCTTTGGTTAGCTCTCTGGAATACCGGGGGATGGCCCGAACTCAGGCGGTACTGATTATATTTGTTGTCATCGGTATTTTTGTAGCAGGTCTCATTGCCATTGTTATCCCGCCCCTGGTGAATGAGCTGAAAACCATAGAGCATGGCCTTAGTTCCGGCTCTTCGGCCGCTTATTTTAGTAAGATGGAAACCTGGTTGCATGATCAGATTCCCTTTATCGACCCCAATACCATGCATCTTCAGGAAAAAGTGACCCATGCCCTGTCCGGCCTTACCCAATCCATGTTTTCCATCATCGGTAGTGTGGTTTCTATTGTGACCACGCTGATCATTATTCCTTTTGCGGTTTTCTTCTTCCTAAAAGACGGGCGGGATATGAAAAAAGCCATTGTCAGTATGATCCCCAACCGTTATTTTGAGATGAGCCTGAACTTGATTCATAAAACCGATGAGCAGCTGGGAAGCTACTTACGGGGACAATTTTTCGATGCCCTGATTATCGGCTTCCTTTCGATTATTGCCCTGTGGATTTTAAATGTACCCTATTTTATTCTGATCGGCGTTTTTGCCGGTTTGGCGAATATGATTCCTTATGTGGGGCCGTTAACCGGAGCGGTTACTGCTATTATTGTGGTTATGATCAGCGGGGGTAGTGGCCAGCAAATGTTACTGGTGGCCGGCGCGTTTGCCGTTATTCAATTGATGGACAATGTTTTGGTTCAACCGCTTGTGGTGGCCAAAACCGTTAATTTGCATCCCTTGCTGATTATTTTTGTAGTGATCATCGGCGGTCAGTTTTTCGGGATTTTAGGCATGCTGCTGGCTGTTCCCGTAACCGGTATGTTAAAGGTGCTGATTGCCGAGTCCATGAACAGCATGCGTCGTTACAATATCGTTTGATAAATGGATAGAGATGTAAATAATCGGGAAAAAATTTAAGAAGAAAGAATTTATGTACAGCGATCAAAAAGAAAAAATCATGGATTCCCTGCCCATCCTGGCCTTTGTGGTCAGTTATTTTTTCTTTCATGTTTTTCACTGGATGGAAGCCACCCAGGTTATCTGGGCAGCATTGGTCGGCCTGCTGACCTATCTGGCCCTGGCAACCGATTTTAAGATGGATCATAAAAATCTTAATTTTAAAAGACTGAATTTTTACAGCGGTTTGTTAACGGCCTTATTCATTATTATGTTTTTGCAGGGATTTGTTCACTGGAAACGTATGCTGCCCCTGGGCTGGCGCATGGGTATTCTGTTTCTATTAGTGCTGATCTATTTCATCTTCCTGCTGCGGGCCATGCGTGTCCTCTCCTATTTTCGGCTGATGGCCGAAAAAGACGAAGAAGAAAAACATAAAAAGATTCAGCCGGAAAAGAAATCAAATAAAAAGGGATAAATATGGTTTTACTCGAATTTACCATGAGTCCTTTCGATAAGGGAGAAAGTTTAAGCCCTTATGTGGCCCGGGTGTTGGATGTGGTGGATAAAAGCGGCTTGCCCTACCGCTTAAATCCCATGGCTACGGTTATCGAAGGAGACTATGACCAGGTAATGCAGGTAGTGCGGGACTGTTTTATGGAATTAGAAAAAGATTGCAAACGCATTTCTGTTTCCATTAAGATCGATTACCGGGCCGGCCGGGCAAGCCGGCTAAATTCCAAAACGGAACGTCTGGAACAAATTTTGGGCCGCCCCCTTAAACAATAATGATGGATAAAACACACAAGGATAGCAACATGGATTTACTGAAGGAAATTTTTGACAAGCAGTACGAATTGAATAAACGTATTTTAAAAGAACGGCACGGCCAGGACTATGATCAATTATGTGATCCCTCGAATCAAGACAAAGAAACGGTGCAGGCCCGTATTGAATGGCTGCTTAACTATAACCGGGCCTTAATTCACGAGTCCATTGAGATGGAAGATTCCCTGCCCTGGAAATGGTGGAAAGATATGCCGGTGATCGACTGGGATAACATTCGAATCGAATTGATTGATGAATTACATTTTTGGGTCAGTAAATGTCAGCTTATGGGGCTGGACCCGCAGAGTCTGGCCGAGTTGTATTTTAAGAAGAATAAATTGAATCAGGTGCGCCAGGACAAGGGCTATGGCAGCAGCTATTCGAAATATGATGAAAACGGTATTGAAGATAATAAACGAATGGATGAAATAATCGGGGAGTAGCCCGATGCGTTATTTTATTATTTTATTTTCCGCATTATTTTTTTTAACAATCTCCTGCCAGGGGCAAAAAATCAGGCCGCCTCTCGTGGCCGGTTCCTTTTATCCCGCAGACCCGGCTGTTCTGAATAATATGCTCAACGGATTTTTCGCTAATGTCCGGGCCAAACGGATATCCGAGCCCATCATAGCTCTGATTGTACCCCATGCCGGGTATCCCTATGCAGGGCATGTGGCGGTAGAGGCCTATGCCCAATTGAAAGGAAGGGATATCCGCCGTGTAGTGATTATCGCTCCTTCGCATTTTGATTATTTTCGGGGTTGTTCGGTATTCAACGGCGACGGCTATGCCACGCCGCTGGGTACGGTAACGGTGGATAAGGACTTTGCCCGCAGTTTGGCAAAAAAAAGTGATCGGATTTTTCTTTCGGACAGGGGGCACAAGCGTCTGCCGAACGGCCGGGGTGAACATTCTCTCGAAGTGCAGCTACCTTATCTGCAAAAAACATTGCCTTCTTTTACCCTGGTGCCGGTGATTATGGGTGAGCAAAGTTACCAAACCTGCCGGGCTTTGGCCCGGGCCCTGGATGATTTGATCAAAGATTCCCATACCCTGGTCATCGCCAGCTCGGACCTGTCCCATTACCATCCCTATCAAAAGGCCGAAGAGCTGGATCAGAAAGTCATCCGGGCCGTCGAGGAATGGGATTATTACAATTTATCCCGAAATTTACAATCCCGCTTGTGGGAAGCCTGTGGCGGCGGGCCGATTGTGGCCACCATGATGGTTGCCGAGCATTTGGGGGCAACGGAAGCACGACTTTTGAAATATGCCAATTCCGGTGACGTGGAGCCCTACGACCGATCCCGGGTGGTAGGCTATGCCGCTATGGCCCTGATAAAATCTCCCGCCCATAGCAAATCCTCCGAGTTCAAGCTGACACCGCAGGAACAACAGGAATTGTTGGCGATTGCCCGGAAAGCGGTTGAGATGAAAGTTGCCGAAGAAAAACTTTATCAGCCGAAAAAACCGAAAGATCAGGCTCTGCTGACCGATCGCGGTGCCTTTGTAACTCTAACGGAACAGGGAAATTTGCGGGGTTGTATCGGCTATACGGCACCCATAAAGCCGCTCTACCTTACCGTACGGGATGTGGCCGTGGAAGCGGCCAGCAGAGACCCGCGCTTTCAGCCGGTTCGCAAAGACGAACTGAAACAATTAAAGTATGAAATCTCCGTGCTCTCTCCTTTCCGGCACGTGGATGATGTGAAACGCATAAAAATCGGCCGGGACGGGCTGTTGATTCAAGAGGGCGGCGCAGTCGGGCTTTTACTCCCACAGGTACCGGTCGGACAGGGCTGGGATCGGATCACGTTTCTAAGACAGACATGCCGTAAAGCCGGCTTGCCCAAAGATGCCTGGCAGGATAAACAGTGCGACCTGTTTCGTTTTACAGCATTTGTTTTTGGGGAACACTAATTTTTTCGTAAAAACGAAACCAGAAAAACCAGCATGGCAATGAGGTTAAAAACGCCGATGAAAACAGCACTCTTCCAGAATCCGTATATGGGCAGGATAAAAGTAGTGAAGATGAGGCTGCTGATCAGGGCCCCGCTTAAATCCAGTCCATACAGAATTCCCGGATTAGAACCGGAAGCTGCACTGAAATAGATTTCGCTGTTTAGCAGAAATCCCAGCCCACCGATAGCACCGATAAAAAAGATGGCTACAAAGAAGATCAAATCACTTACCAGGCCGGATCGCACCAACCATAAGATCAGGAAAGCGCTCAGGATACTGAGTACATGTAAAATGACCAGCAGGCGGAGTCGACCGGTTTGCCATTTTTTTAAAGCGAACCAGGTCCCGCAACTCATACCCAGCATGAAGGTGGCAAACAACAGGGCTACTTCAAAGTAAAGAGATCCATGGTAAGTTTGATAGAGTAACAGGATAGCAATTTCCAGCGACATAACCGTAAAACCGAAAACAAGCATGGAGAACCCGCCGGCGATTTTTAAATTTCCGGGTCCTTTTTTTGTAAGCAGGGTGATCAGAATCAGGATAATGCCCAGCACCAGCCAGAAAGTAAGCGATGCGAAAGGTACTTGTTGGATTTGCAAGAAGGCGTTGGCCATATACGGTGAAAAATGGCTGTTCCACAGTGTAAAATTAAAAAAGTAAGCAAGGGGATACAGATCGGAATTCAGATAGGCGATTTGATCCGTTTGCAACTGGCGATGGAAAAATTGCAGCCGCTGCGGAGCCAGCCGGAAGGGTAAAAAACCGGCATTGATATACCGGGTGCGGATATGTCTTTGTTGTAAACGTTGTACATAGATTTGGACGGATACATCCCGGATCGCCGCATCTTTCGAAGCGAGAAGATGGATGGTATTTCCGGGCAAGGCACGCACATAAGGGAAGACGGATCTCAGGCTGGCTAGTTCACAGCGGATGTAAGCCTTTAGCTGGGGATTGATGAAATTTTCAGAACCGGATATACTAAGGGAAAGCACCCCGTCTTTTTTTAGATGTTCGGAACACAAATTAAAGAATTCAACGGTATAAAAGCGGTTTAAGCGGGCTGTGGAAGGATCGGGCAGGTTGATAATGATAACATCATAATTTTCGGTGGATTGTTGAAGAAAACGGCGTCCGTCTGCGATATGCAAAGACAAACGGGGGGATTGCCGAATGATACGCCATTGCCGTGGGAACCATTTCCGGGCCAGGGTTACTAATGCCGGATCGATTTCTGTTAGATCAACATGAGTCAGAGAAGCATATTTCAGAAGTTCTTTGGCCACACCGGAGAAGACATTTCCGATTACTAAGACCTGCTGCGGCTTGGGATGACTTAGTAAAGCGAAATGAACGGTTTCTTCGGCCTGTTCCACATTGGGCAAAGTGAAGGATCGGAGGCCGTTTTGCAGCAAAGTACGGTTCTCACCCTGACTCAAAATCGTTAGTCGCCCATAGTGCGATTCCGTTTCACTTACAACACGGAAACCGGGCCAGCGCCAGCTGGTGCCGTACTGTTGTGCACTAAAAGCCGAAAACTGTGCCACGAGCCAGAGAAGCAAAAGTCCCGAAAAAGTAAACCGTTTGATTTTTTGCTCGCAGAAATAATTTTTTAAAATAAAGAAAGAGAACAGGTTTAAAAAGGATATGAACAAACTAATTTCGAAGATTGACAGGCGGGAGATTAGCAGTACGCTAAAAGTAAAACCGCCGAGTGCGGAAGCCAGGGTTTCGGTAAGATAGACATGACCGGTAGCCTGTACCAGATTGCGTTGCGTTTCTTTCACCAACAGGGAGCTGCTCACCGAAAAGAGTCCTCCGGAAAGGAAACAAAAAAGGCTCAGAATGAGAAAAGCGCTTCCTGCTGTGGGTAAAAATCCGGGTAATTCTCCGGCTGCTCTCTGCCAGAAAATCGGGCTGAGGCGTAAGGTAAAAATCGTTAGGGGTAAAGTAACGGCAAACAGGAATTGCAGGGCGGCTACCAGATCGGCTGGATTCTTTCTATGAATAAAATATTTTCCCGTAACCCAGCTGCCCAGCGCCGTCCAGAACAACCAGGCGCCGAGAAAGATACCGATAGCGATTTCATTGCCGAAAAAGAGCGAAAAGAATTCATTTAAAAACAGAAGCTGGGCACAGATGGCGCTGAAACCGGTAATGAAAAAAATGACCCAGTAAAAACGTTTGTTTGAAAACATTCGGCTAGCTCGAGCGTAATTCCTTTAAATCATTCAAGACCTGCGTATGATGTTCCTTAACCTTCACTTTGGGGTACACTTTGGCGATCTTTCCCTGCGGATCAATAATAAAGGTAGAGCGCACAATACCCATAAACTCGCGCCCGTACAGTTTTTTCTTTTGCCAGACGCCGAAAGCCCGGCATACTTCGCCCTGCTCATCACTCAGCAGGGGGAATTGCAGCTGATATTTATCGGCGAATTTTTTTTGACGGGCTACGGGATCTTTACTAACGCCTAAAATAACCGCATCCAGTTCCGTGAAGTTCGGGAAACTTTCCTGAAAGTTGCAGGCTTCGGTAGTGCATCCCGGGGTCATGGCTTTGGGATAAAAATAAACGACCACCCATTTCCCCTTAAAGTCGGACAGTTTTACTTGTTGATTATTTTGATCGTTTAAAATGAAATCCGGGGCGTTGCTATTCGTTTCCAACATAGTGAATCCTTCTTATTTTAATGGAACTATTTGTTTTTGTAGCTGCAAGGCCGGGGTATAGTCTTTGCGTAAGGTCAGGGCGCTTTGTATTTCCGACTCAGCCCATTCATACTGCCCCTGCCGGGCCAGACCCAGAGCCAATAAATAATGTAATTCGGCGCGCTGGCTTTTGTTCATCTCTTTTTCTATGGAAGATTTTTTCAGCAGGGCGCGAAGGGTCAAAATTCCCTGCCGGTTCCGATTGCTGACAATCAGCGTTTTTCCGATTTTTGCTTGAAGATACCAGGCCTGAGGAGTGAGAGAAAGAGCTTTTCGGTAAAAATATAAGGCTTTGGCAAACTGCGAGCGGGCAAAGTAAACATCCCCCTGGTAATTTAAAGCGCTTACCTGAGTGGAATCCGCACACAAAATAGCTGAAAATTCACGTCCGGCCTGTTCCGGTTTTTTTTGGTTCAGATACCATTTACCCAGTTCCAGATGGGCGGCATCCCAGTAAAGACCCTGTGTAAGATGCAGGCGAACCAGGTTCCTAATGGCAGTTGAAGGAAAAACCGTTGGTTTGAAAACGGTTTGACCTTCAAAGGGAGGGTGGGTTAGCAGGTTCCGAATTTTTGCTTGACCGATGGCCAGATCCAAATCCGTATAACAAACGGGAATGCTGTCCGGCAAAGTTGAAGATAAATGCAACCGGGTTTTCAGCCAGCGCGTTACGGGGTTCACAAAGACGTGGGTCAGTAATAGATAGCCGCGCTGATTGGGATGCAGGTGCTCCAAAAACAGGGTGTGATCCGTAATACCGTGGGCCGAATGAGCCCGAAAAACAGAATCGGCGGAAACCAGCAGGACCCCATGCCGCCGGGCAAGCCGACGAATAACCCGATTCAGTGTGTCCGGAGCCCGAAAGGGCAGAGTGTCCAGATCACGGGCCAGCAAAAACTGCCGACGGGCCTGCCGATATCGGCCCAACGAAAAAAGTATCCGGCCGAGACGGTAGTGGAGATGGGCCTCGCGGGGATATTTTTTTTGTAAAATTTTGAGTGTTTGCACAGCACGAAGCTCCTGCCCGGGTTGCAGGGCATCCAGCTTGCTGATCGCGGCTTGTACCTTCGGGTTCCTGATGGCCCCCAGGGGCGGCTGATCCTTTAAGTTGGAAGTCAGGTCGCTGAGGATCACGGGAATTCGCCGTTGATTCCAAAAGGATAAAATAGCGGCAAGATTGGCCTGAAAATTTTCAATCGTTTTCTTGAAAACCGGGCCGGAAGGATCGATATGGTCCTTGCCGATCATGGCCTGCATTAGGGTGGCCGGTTTTTGGGTATGTTCTTTGGAATGTAAAAGAGAAACCAGCCAGGACAGTCCGTTTTGCAGTAATTGATACGTACGCCAGTTTTTCAGGCCGAGCAAGAGCCGGATTAAAAAACGATTCTGGCCGAAATTTTCGGTGGAGGCTGCGCCCAGGGCTCCGTAAAATTCGTTATGTCCCATGTAGATCAGAATCATGTCCGGGTTCAACGCCGCCACCCGGGGCAGCATATCGAGCACGGAAAACGAATTGATGGCCGAAATACCCAGGTTAAGCACTTCGAAGCGGTAGTCGGGAAAAGATTTTTGTAAATAACTTCTCAGAAAAAAGGGTAGATTTATATTGACTTCATAGGGAAATCCCGCCATTGTCGAACCGCCCAGGCAGATGATTCGAATTGTATTTTTAGTCTTATGGTGCGGTATTTTTTGCTCAATCACCTGGGGAATGCCCACGACCTGATTCGTAAAATATTTACCGGGAAAATCGGGGTTGGTGATGAGCTCGGTGTCTGTACTATGGAAAAGCTCATAGGAGGTTCCGTAACCCACTAACCGCAGAGCGCCTTCCAGCGAAAGAAAAAAAACAAGGGGAATGAGGATCAGGCTTAGTAAAAACAGTTTTTGTTTCAAAGGGCCACCTTTACCCAAATGGAAGTTTGTTACATCGTTTGCCTACAAAATAAAAAATTCCCGCCAAAATTAAAAGAAAATCAAGTCTTAAAATTTTAACCACGGGATAAGGTTTTTAAATTGTGGGGGTATATCGGAATTGGGCGTCGGGAATCGGACAGGTGATGTCCGGTTACAGGTGATCGGTGGTTAATATTTATTGAAGAAAAATGAGCCGGTTTTGGCGCAGAAAATCTGACTTGACAATTTTGAAACGGTACAGTATCTTTGCCGCTCATTTAAAAAGCAAAGGAGGTCCCGATGATACAATCCATTGGTGAAACAGCCGGAAAAGTATACCATGCTTTACAATCCGAAGGCCCGCTGACGTTAACCCGCTTAAAAACCAGCACGGGCCGGGATGCATTTACCTTGAACGCAGCCATCGGCTGGCTGGCCCGTGAGGATAAGATTATTGTGACCAAGAAGGGTCGCAGTGTTACAATAGCCTTACGATGAATAAAAGGGAGTAGGGATGCCCCGCTCATTCCGACTCCCTTTTATTTTAAAAAATCTTTTCTTCGTGCTTTACTTCTTTATTCTAACTTAGTAACTTTTTATATATTTGACCTGCCTGCCGATAGAAATTTGTGTTTTGCATGTACAGGCAAGCGATCCCGACATTGGAGAACCTGTTAAGCGTTTCGCAGGAAGCGTTGATGCGGGTTAACTTCCGTTTGGCGAGTTATATAGCGTAAGTCAAATTTTCCATCCGATTAGCGAACTATGTATTTTGTTGCGGGCCGATTCCGGCCAAAGATACGAGGAGCCTTGTGATGCGTATAGAAATCATTCGTATTACTTTTTTAAGCGGCCAGTTCCATCCCGCCGATATTCCCAGAATCCGGGCCTATTTTTCCAGGGTGTTTCCAGACTTCACACTTTTGCATAATCATGAGCCGAGCGGAGGATTCCGCTATGTATATCCTGAAGTTCAGTTTAAATTTATCGCCTCACAACTAATGATAATCGGTTATGGAAAAGGGTTTCGGGTGCTATCGCAAATATTCAACAGAATAAATACGGTTGAGATCAATCACCGTGAAATTGCCATTCCCGAAAAATCCATCCAAATATACAAAGACTATATAGGTATACACGATACGTTTAATCGTTTTCGTTTTATCACTCCCTGGATGGCTTTGAATCAAAAAAATTACCGGGAATTTATGCGACTCAATTCGTATGAACGAGAATTAAAATTAAATCGAATTTTATGGGGAAATTTCAAAACCGTGGCTCATGCCTTCGATTACTGGATTCCCGACCCCGACAAGATTAAGGTAAACGGCCATTTTGAAATGCGGGAAAGTCGGTTTAAAGGTAATACCATGCTGACTTTCAGGGGGGATTTTGTAACCAATTTTTGTATTCCCGAATATCTGGGGTTAGGTAAACAGGTGGCCAGGGGGTACGGGACAGTTCAAAAGACAAAAGAAAGAATATAGCTTTGCTAAGTGATTAATAATAAAAATAAGAAAGTATAAGGTATAGGGTATATGGTATAGGGGAATGAGTAAATGGGAATTGGTCATATCGCTGCACATACTTTATACCGGACTTGTTAATTTTTCTTTAACATTGAAATTCCGATAAATTTATTGTAAGAACGTCTATAAAAGAACGAGTGATATATGAAAAGGAAACTTCGATATTGGACGGAAAAAGAGATATTGTTTTTAAAGCAGAACTATGTAGCGTATGGCGGGAAATACGTGGCGGAGAAGTTGAACCGTCCGGTGGCATCCGTATGGGCTAAAGCCAAGCATCTGGGGCTCAGTAGAAAAAATATTATAAACTGGACGGAGAAAGAAGTAGCTTTCTTAAAAAAATGGTACCCGAAACAAAATACAAAAATGATAGCGTCTTATTTGGGAAGAAACGCAGCACAGGTAAAAGCGAAAGCGACACTGATGGGGCTGAAGAAAAAGCGCATCAAAAGATGGGAAGAGTGGGAAATAGACTATTTGAAAGATCATTATCGCAACACACCTTATCAGGAAATAGCCGACTATTTGCATACAAATTACAAATCGATTCAGAGCAAAATAACTTCTTTGGGCCTGGAAACGAGAAAGACCCATAAATGGACAAACAAAGATGTCGCCTATCTTAAACAGCATTATGGAAAGATCCCCAATAAAATATTAGCAGAAAAATTTGGTGTAAATAAAAAAAGTCTGGAGGAGATTGCCCGGCGTAAGGGCCTATCTAAAATAACCGTTAAACCCTATTCCGAAGAAGAGAAGGCCTACATAAAAGAAAACTATTATAAGCTAAAACATAAAGAAATCGCGCAAAGGCTCAATCGGACGGTAGGTGCCATAGAGGCGTTTGCAGCCAGAAGGGGTTGGATTAAAAAGGAAATTAATGAATAAAAAGACAGGGTGGCGCTTCCGCTCATCAGGAGACGGCCGATTCTTAGTTTGACGGGGGAATTGCATGGATTGAGTTTATCTTTCCGGCCATAAGAAATCAGTAGAGGATTAATTTTAATGAAAGACATCACAAGACAGAATCTGGAAAACATAGTTCCGGAGCGCATCTTTTGGCGTGGCGAAGATTTATATAACGAAGGCGCGGTGCGAAAAGTTAATGTTTCGGAAAGAAAAATTGCCGGAGATGTCATTTTAGTTATAGTTTAAGATAGCGGCAAAATCAAGTTTTTGTTGGAGGGAAAATGATTAGTAAACTCAAAGTTTTAGGGGAACTTGTGTACCAAAATGAGGGCGATGCGAACGCGCTTGGTTTAAATGCAGAACTTAAGGAAGCCAATATTATCACTTTGGATTTTGAACTTAGTGCACAAGATTGTAAATATATCGGGAATGATGTTTTGGAGTATGATCAGACTAAAAAGAACAAAATTTTATATAAAAGTGCGGGCGGCCAAACCAAATCACCTTTTCCGACCTACAACGCATTTTATAACAAGGATGAGACAAAATGCAAGGTTAATATTGATAAATCATTTAACAAATTTTTAGTGACTATAAAAAATAATACAAAAATAAACCCGACCTTAGAACCAATCCTTGGGTATCTGACAAACCAGGACAACCAACAAGAGGTCAAAAGCCGCATCTTCAATCATCTTAATCCGAACAAAAGTAATCTGTTTACGCTGCGAATAAACAATGATTTAATCGGCGAGTCCGAATTTTATAAACCGATTATTTCCAAATATTTGGAATCCAAAGATGAGGAATATTTTGTTAAGTACAATACCAAATCTTTTGGTGAAAACGTAGTATGTTACACTTGTGGAGCAACGTCAGACAAACTTTACGGTTTTTGCGATACTTTTAAATTTTATTCGGCTAATGAAGCGGCTTATATAGCCGGAGGATTTCGGAAAGAAACAACCTGGAAAAATTATCCCGTTTGTCCTAAATGTGCCAACTACCTTCGTATCGGACGAGAAAAACTAAACAGCCATCTTAACAGATATTTTTATGGAAATAAATATTATCTGATTCCGGCGCCAACCATAGACAGGGGAACATTTTACGAAGTTTTAAGGGATATGGAAGAAGACTTCAGAGATCTATCTTTTAAAAAAGAACAGGAGAGCAATCAGTTATTGCGTAATGAGTTGGAAGATGAGGTCTTTGAAACCCTGGCAAAACAGCAAGACCAGGCCACATTTACTTTCTTTTTTTATACGGCGAGCAACAGTGAATTTAAAATCATTCAGGAGGCCGAAGATATTTTGCCGTCCCGTTTTCGCAGAATTCTGGAAGCAAAAAAACATGTTGAACAGTTTGATGATTTTAAAAATTTAAAAGGATTGTATAAAAAAGGAGAAGTGCACAATCTTTCTTTTAATTTTGGGATTATTAAAACCTTTTTTCCATCCAATTTCAATAATGATTTCCTCGATCTTACCACGAAAATTTTTAAAGGACAAAAGATTAGCAAATCGCTTATTCTGCATCAAATTTCAGACCATCTGGCCAAAGGATTCAGAAATGAGAAACTCTATCACGATATAGAAAAAGCGATGATTTTTCTCAAATTTTTGTATGAACTGAATTTACTTGAACAAGAAAATTATAAAATGGAGATTAAAATGGAAAATAAGTACGAAGACTATTTCCAAAAACATCCGGAATTTTACAATGCGGATTGGAAGAAGGCCGTATTTTTAACCGGCGTTTTAGCTCAGCATGTAATGGACATTCAGTATCGGGAACGGGGCGCGGCGCCGTTTCGCAGCCGCTTAAACGGTTTAAAGTTGGATCAGCGTGTGATTAAGCGCTTGTTGCCGGAATCCATCGAAAAGCTGGAACAGTACAAATCCAATTATTACCGCGAACTGGAAGAAGTTATTTCCCGTTTGCTGGAGAGCGGAGAACCGGAACTGCGCCAGCAAAGCGTGGACGAAATCAGTTTTTATTTTGCCATGGGCATGAATCTGAACAAACAATTTAAATCCAATAAAGAAACGGAAGGAGATAATAATGAGTGAAATTATCACTAATCGCAGCGAACTGCTTTTTTGCTACGACGTAACCGACGCCAACCCCAACGGCGACCCGCTTGATGAAAACAAGCCGCGCATTGACGAAGAAACGGGCATTAATTTTGTAACCGACGTCCGGCTCAAGCGCACCATTCGCGATTATTTGTTCGAATACAAGGGATTTAACGGAAAAGACGGGAAGGATATTTTTGTGCGCCCTAAATTTGTTAAAGAAGACGATGAATCCAGCGGGCTGCAGGATGGAAAATTGCGGGCTAAAGATTTTGAAGAAAACAAGGACAAAGTTCTGGCGTCCTGCATTGACATTCGCTTGTTCGGTGGTGTGCTGCCTTTGAGCGGCGATTCCATAACGTTTACCGGGCCGGTTCAATTCAAAATAGGACGTTCCCTGCACAAGACGGACATAAAACATATACAAGGCACGGGTGCGTTTGCATCAAAATCAGGCGCAAAACAAGCTACGTTTAGAGAAGAATACATTCTTCCCTATTCTTTCATAGCCTTTCACGGTATTATCAATCAAAACGCAGCGCAACACACTAAAATGACCGTCGAAGATGAAAACCTACTCTTAGAAGCCATGTGGCACGGCACCAAAAACCTGATCAGCCGCAGCAAGTTCGGCCAGCAGCCGCGTTTGCTGGTTAAAATCAATTACCAAACCCCCGCCTTTTTCATCGGCGATTTGGACAAAAAAATCAAACTGACCGAATATGAAAATGAATTGAAAATCAGAAGCGTTAAAGATTTTAAACTGGATTTAAGCGAATTAATCGAGGCCATCAATAACAGCCAGAACCACATTGCCTCGGTGCAATATACTAAGGATTCCGGCCTACAGGCGGATATCCCGGCCGATTGGCAGAAATTGACTTTATAGGAGCGCCTTATGCTGTTTGTCGTTTTTGACGTTTGGGCCGATTACGCCCAATTCAAAAAACCGTTTACCACCATGTCGCCGCAGACGTTCAGCATTCCAACCGGCACGGCGGTCATCGGCTTGATTTCCGCCATTATCGGATTGGATAAAAAAGAATACTGGAAATATTTCCCGGAGCATTCTTACAAATTAGCTATCGGCGTTCGGGCGCCGATAAAAAAGGTGGTGATTCCGATTAATACCCTCAAAACCACGCAGCCCAAGCATTTTTACCGCTTTCAAGAGCACAAACGAACCACGATGGAGTTTATTAAAGACGGTAAATTTAGGCTCTGGTTCGCCTGGGAAAATGAGAAACTTTTTGCCCAACTATTTGAACGTTTAAAAAGACATGAGTCCCATTATACGGCCTCGCTCGGGCTGGCCTGGAATCTGGCCAATTTCCAATATATCGGCATCCATGAAGAAGAGAAGATTACAGCAAAGGGAGATTTTCTGGACGTTCATTCGATTATCCCCAAAAGAATGATCGGCGAGATGGAACGGATCGATTTTACCAACAGAAAAATCTTTGCCAGTAATATTCCGGTAAGGATGAGAACCGATAACAGCCGGATTGTGGAACAGTATGATGAATACTTGTTTGACAGTGATGGGAAACCCATCCGGGCTGTAATAGATCAAGTCTTAAAGGTAGGAGGCGATCATATCATACCTCTTTAAACTCAAATCGCATCCGGATCGTTTGCTGTATGATCACGTGAACGGCGTACACCGTCTGGCCTTAAAATTGTTCGATGACGTGAGATGTAACTTTCCGGATTTTGATCGGCATGATTTGCGTAAAACGATTTCCGTCGTCGCTTTGTTCCACGACTTCGGTAAAGCTACTTCGTTTTTCCAGAATTATATCGAAGACCCGAAGGCGCCTTCCACGGATAGTTCGCGTATGAGACGCCGTCACGGTTTGATTTCGGCTATCGCCGTCTATCAAATTTTACGAGCGCAATTTCCTGGTGATTCGCTCTTGCCGTTATTAGGTTTTATCGTTGTGCGCAAGCATCACGGAAATCTGCAAAACTATCGTAATTTGCTTCTTATTTCCGAAGAGGATTTAGGGAATTGTCTGGCGCAGGCGGAACATTTGGAATATGATGAATTACGGCGTATCTATTTTTCTTATGCAATTGACCGGGATTTGATAGCGGGCTTTAGTCTTACGGAGTTGAGAAGTTTTAGGCGCAAAGACCGTGAATTTTTTACAGAACATTATTTTGTGTTGAATTTGTTGTACTCTCTTTTACTGCATGCGGATAAAACAGACGCCATTCTGCATGAAGATTCGCCCGGGCGGCCGAAGCTGATGACAAGCGAAAGCATTCGATGTTTTAAAAAAAGTTTTGAACAAAAACCGCAAAATAGCATAAATGCGATTCGTGAAAAGGCATTTCGTTCCGTTAATCAGGCAATCGATACCTTGGATGATACAGAGCGTATCCTATCCGTAAACATTCCTACCGGTTCCGGGAAAACCATTACTTCTCTGAATGCTGCTCTTAAACTTTGTGAAAAATACGGGCATGATCACGTGGTCTATTGTCTGCCCTTTACTTCGGTGATCGACCAAAACTTTCAGGTGTTTGATGATATTCGAAAAACAGCCGGCCTGCCGGAAGAATCCGGCTTGTTGTTAAAACATCATCATTTAACGGATATTCGTTATCAGGTTTTGACCGATGAAAATGCGGTGAAGGAATACGGCCCGAACGAAGCCTTGCACTTAATCGAAGGCTGGCAAAGCAGGATTATTGTAACCACCTTTGTTCAATTCATGTATTCTTTGATTTCATACCAAAATGCAAGTCTTAGGAAATTTCATCGCTTCAGCAATGCGGTTATTATTTTAGACGAGATTCAGTCCATCCCGCATCACTACTGGAAGCTCATCAATCACATGTTATCCAGGATGACGCAATGGCTGAATTCCAGAATTATTCTGGTTACGGCTACCATGCCCCTTATCTTTTCCGAGCAGGAAAAGGAGATCAAAGAATTGGTTTCGCAAAAACGAGAAATGTTTTTAGAATTAAAGCGTATTGAGCTGGATGTTTCGCATCTGAATGAAGAAAAAATGGAATGGGCGGACTTTTGCGAGTCGGCAAAAACGGTGGTTTGTAATAATCCGGACAAAGATATTTTATTCGTAATGAATACCATTCGCTGCGCGCGGGATTTATACACGCTGTTTTCGGAAGCGGATATTCCGCATCGTCTGGAATATCTCTCTTCGCACATTATCCCTACGGAGCGGCTGCGGCGCATTGAGCGGATTAAAAACCGAGATGAGGATCGGCCGACATTGGTTGTTTCTACTCAGTTGGTGGAAGCGGGCGTTGATATTGATTTAGACATCGTTGTACGGGATTTTGCGCCTTTAGACAGTATTTTTCAAACCTGCGGACGCTGCAATCGCGAGAACCGAAATGGCGTAAAGGGCAAAGTTATCTTGTTTTCGATTAAAGACTCGAACGGTTGGACACCGGCTAACATTTATAGCTCTTTTTTAATGCAGAAAACCAAAAAGGTTTTGGAAGGAAAGATTAATATTTCCGAATCGCAGTTTTTTCAATTGGCCAATGATTATTTTAACGAAGTGCAGGCCGGCGGTTCGCAAACGCTATCGGATGATTTACTGGAAAAGATCGCCAAACTGAAATATTGCGATAATAATCAGAGAATTGAAATTAAACTGATAGAAGACGATTATAGCTCTTCCGTTTATATCGAATACAATGAGGAAGCCGCACAAATATGGGAGCGCTATCAGCAAACACTTACCATGGAAAACGGTTTTGAAAAAAGCACCGCATTACAACAAATTCGTCGGAAATTAGCGGAATATATGATTAACGTTCCCCGAAAATGCGTTCCGCCGGAAGATGCTACGGGCATCTATCGCATCCCGCGGAATGACGTGCAAAAATACTACGACCCGCAAACCGGTTTTGATCCAAACGCCCAACTGCCCGAAAAAACGGAAACAATAATTCTGTAAATAAACGGCAATACCATAGATTTTGATTATCCGGATTATGTATGTATATTACATACAATTGTATTAATAATGAATACATTTGCCTATGTTGAAAAATCTTTTTTCTTCGGAAATACGAATTAAGCTTCTGGGACAATTTCTACTTCATCCGCAGGAAAGTTTCCATCTGCGCCGATTAGCAAGGATGTTTAGCGCTTCTCCCCGTTCCATCGAACTGGAACTAAAGAATCTTGAGCGCATCGGGTTGCTTAAAAACAATATCACCGGTAATGTTCATAATTATTCGGTTAATCCAGAGCATCCGCTTTATGTGGATTTGCAGAATATTTTTTTTAAAACGATCGGTATAAAAGAAAAATTAGCCGTGCATCTTAATTCTTTAATAAACAAAATAAGGTTTGCCTTCGTCTTCGGCTCTTTTGCAACCGGAAATATCACAGCTCAAAGCGACCTGGACTTGATGATTATCGGCAATGTCGCCTCTCTTGAACTTTCTTCGATTTTATTAAAAGCGGGTGATGAAATCGGAAGAGAAATTAACTTTTCGGTTCTCAGAGAAGAGGAATTTAGAGAACGCTTAAAAAACAAGGACCATTTCTTAACGGCCCTTTATAACGGTAAAAAGATTTTTGTAGTCGGGGAAGACCGTGAATTTAAACGATTGGCTGAATAACGGTTGGCTCAAACCGCATCAGACCAGTAAAGAAGAAATACGGAACCTGATAAAAATCATCGAACGCGATTTGTCCGATGCAAAAATTACCGATATATCCAACGACTGGCGCTTTGCCATTGCTTATAATGCCGCCTTACAGATTTGCACAATTGCTCTTTATTGCAGCGGATATAAGGTTTCACGCAGCCAAAGCGAACACTACCGCACCATTCTGAGCCTCTCTTTAACACTTGGGGAGGAATATACTGCAATCAGAGATTACCTTAACGCCTGCCGCGCAAAACGCAATGTTAGCGACTATGATATGATCGGTACTATTTCCAACACAGAAGTCAAAGAACTATTGGAAGTTGCTTCCCGTTTATTTGATCAAATCAAAATATGGATCGCCGGCAACTGTCCTGATAAATAAAAATATTATTTAAATGAAATGTATTTGTTAAAAGGTAATGTTCCAATGCAACTTATACTCAACACCTTCGGTTCTTCTCTGCGCAAATAAAGCCAAATGTTTCCGGTGCTCAGTGGAGAGGCCAAACATAAAATCGCCTCTGCCAGGCTGAAATCCATACTCATCTCCACCGGCACCCTGCAAAAGACGAAAAAGCAGAAATGATGAAGTTTTGGGGATAAATCAATTTCACTATATAGTGAAACACTATTTGGTGAAAAATATTGGACATATAAAAGTGTAAAATATATTTTAGGGTTGTCGGTAAATAATTAGACAGGTGTTGAATAATTTGACGGAAAGAGGCCTACTTAAAAAAGAAAAATCGCATTATGTATTTCAAGATGTATTTTTTGAGGAGTGGCTAAAAAAGTTTTTATAGTTTTACTTTCAAAATAATATAAATCGGCGGCGCCTGGAGGGTAGGATCTGTTAAAAGGTTCCGGTAATATGCAAATCCGATCCGCTATATGTCTAAAGCCCTGCGCTGCGTTACCATAAACAGATAGGGCAATCCCATGCAGCTCATCCTTAATACCTTTGGAGCCTCTCTGCGCAAAGAGGGTCAGATGTTTTTGGTACTCAGCGGAGATACCAAACATAAAATTGCCGCTGGCAAAGTGGAATCCATACTTATCTCTACCGGCGTACACATTTCCACCGACGCCGTGGAACTGGCTTTAAAAAACAATATTGAAATTTTTTTGCTGGATAAATACGGCAATCCCATAGGCCGTTTCTGGCATGTACGCATGGGCAGCACCGCCCGCATACGTCGTGCCCAGTTGATGCTGAGCGAATCGGAAAACGGATTGCAGTTCGGCTTGCGCTGGGTGCGGGCTAAATTTGAAAATCAGATCGAATTCTTAAAGGCCCTGCGCAGCCGACGAACGCGTCTTTCGGCGGAACTGACCGCAGCGACGGAAAGTATTGCCGACAATCTGGAAAAATTAAATAACATAACCGGCGCAATCGAGGAAATCAGAGGCCGGGTTCTGGGTATCGAAGGTTCGGCCGGAAAAGTGTACTGGGACGTTTTTGCCAAACTTGTTCCCGGGCAATTCGCCTTTAACGGCCGCAGCAAACGTCCGGCCAAAGACGCCTTTAATGCTATTTTGAATTACGGTTACGGCGTGTTGTACGGTTTAACCGAAAAAGCGGTCATTCTATCCGGACTCGACCCCTACATCGGATTTGTACATACCGATCATTATAACAAGGTTTCGCTGGTCTTTGACGTGATCGAGAAATACCGCATCTGGGCCGAGCAGTGCATCCTGCAATTATTCAGTAAAAAAGCCTTAAAAAAGAATTTTTTTGAAACCACCCGGGCCGGTATGTATCTCGGCGACGAGGGCAAAAAGGTATTCCTGCCCGCTTTCAACCAATTTTTAGATGAGCAGGTACGCTACAAAAAGCGCAATGTGCGCCGCCGCGACGTGATTCAACTGGAGCTGCACGCTTTCGCCCAGGAACTGTTAAAAACCACAAAGGACACAATGGAGAGAAAATTTAAATAGAACCACGAAGCACACAAAGAACACAGAGAATAAAAAAAACCAGAAAAAAGCCTTTGTGTTCTTTGTGCCCTTTGTGGTAAAAATTAATCATCTGTGGAGAAAAGGATTGAATATGACCACGAAGAACACAAAGTACACAGAGGGAGAAAAACCAAATAAAAACTTTGTGCTCTCTGTGCCCTTTGTGGTAAAAATTAATCATCTGTGGAGAAAAGGATTGAATATAACCACGAAGAACACAAAGTACACAGAGGGGGAAAAACCAAATAAAAACTTTGTGCTCTCTGTGCCCTTTGTGGTATAAATAGAACCTCTGTGGAGAAAAGGGTTGACAGGAACCACGAAGCACGCAAAGTACACAAAGACTAAAGAAGTCAGAAAAAGGCCTTTGTGTTCTCTGTGCCCTTTGTGGTTTAAATAAAGGAGGGTAAAATGGAAGAGATCAATGAACTGTCTAATAAAATTATTGGGTTAGCATTGGATGTCCACAAAAATTTAGGGCCGGGCCTGCTTGAATCGGCTTATAAACAATGCCTTGCTTATGAATTATCCACGGCAAAGATACCTTTTGAGCTGGAGAAATCAATACCTGTCCAATATAAAAATGTATCCATTGATTGCGCTTTTCGGGCGGATTTTATAGTAGATGGTAAAATTATTCTTGAATTAAAAGCAGTTGAAAAATTATTGCCGATTCATGAAGCACAACTTCTTACCTATTTAAAAATAACCGGTATCAAATTGGGTTTACTGTTTAATTTTAATGTTCAGCTTCTTCGTAACGGGATTAAGCGGCTAATCTTATGATAATAACGGTTTAAAAAAGGACCTATTATGAAAAAAGAAGACCAACTGGTTTGGGTGATTTACGATATCCAAAAAAATAAAGTGCGCACCAAGGTAGCCAAAGCTTCAATGGAGGCCGGATTATACCGCGTGCAAAAATCCGTGTTTTTGGGGTCGATCAATAAGACTCGTTTAAAAGAATTGAACCTGCGTATTATCGAGCTGATCGACGAAGATAAAGACAGCGTGTATATTTTCCCCATGTGCGAAACGGATTTCAAGAAAGCGCAGTTATTGGGGCAGGCTTTTGACGAAGAAATGGTAACGGATGAAGTGAAAGCATTGTTTGTATAAAGATTATGGACAAGAATATAAAAATAACCCCGACTGAAGTTTTGGAATACAATTATTGTCCGCGCTTTATTTATTTTATGAATGTACTGGCCATTCCTCAGTACGAAGAGCGGCGGTATCTGGTCCAGCGCGGCCGGGAAGAACACGCCAAACGTCTGGAGCGCAATAAAGAATATCTGTGGAAGAAGATCGGCGCGGTCGGCAGGCAGTCGGATGTAATGATAGATTCGGAAACGCTGGGCCTGCGCGGTTTGGTAGACGAAATACTCACGCTCAGGGACGGTAGTTTAGCGCCGCTGGATTTCAAATTTTCGGACAGCGATCGTGTGTATCGTTCGCATAAAATCCAGATTTATTGTTATGCGCTTTTAATAGAAGAAGTTTTTGAAAAACCGGTAAAAAAGGGTTATATTTTCTACATCCGCGGCGGCAGTAAGCAGATTGAAATACCGGTAACCGAAGCGGCCCGCCGGCAGACCAGAGCGGATATTAAAGCCGTGTTGGAAATCATAGAGCGGGAAAAGATGCCCGGGCCGACTTCCGTGCGCAGCCGATGCGCCGACTGTACTTATAAAAATATTTGTGTTCGTTAAGTTCTTTGACAATAAGAATTTAATATTATTGAGGATAGGAAGGATAAAATTTTTCCGCAAGCCATGAAAATCAGCAAAAAAACAACGATAAAGTACGAAGGAGAGAGGCTGTTACCAGGCAGAAAAGCGGTAGTTAACCCGTTAAAAATCAAATAATAAAAGAGAAAATGCTCTGTAAATCCCCATTCCACCATGACAAGGATTGAAACTTGCTCCGATATTATTATATTATCAATATGTATTTCCCCTGTAAATCCCCATTCCACCATGACAAGGATTGAAACTAGAACGTGGTGGCTGGAATTGTAGACATGAATGGGCTGTAAATCCCCATTCCACCATGACAAGGATTGAAACATCTTTGAGATTGTGAATGGCACAGTGATCCACATGACTGTAAATCCCCATTCCACCATGACAAGGATTGAAACTTGGACGGTTGACACTGTTACGGCAACTACAAGCGGGCTGTAAATCCCCATTCCACCATGACAAGGATTGAAACTCTTCAACACTATCATGCTTACTTAATTTTAACAGATTGCTGTAAATCCCCATTCCACCATGACAAGGATTGAAACAACAAAAAAAGGCGTACCTAAGATTTTTCTCAAGTACCTGTAAATCCCCATTCCACCATGACAAGGATTGAAACACTACACGCCTGGGGATGTATACTCGGCAGGTAGTCTCTGTAAATCCCCATTCCACCATGACAAGGATTGAAACCCCAAATCGGGATTAATGTGCTGGTAGCCTCAATAAGCTGTAAATCCCCATTCCACCATGACAAGGATTGAAACATTCCGCTATATGATAGATTGATCGCTCAAAAATTCATCTGTAAATCCCCATTCCACCATGACAAGGATTGAAACAGCGATGTGAATCGCCTATAATCCAGCATGGTTAAAACTGTAAATCCCCATTCCACCATGACAAGGATTGAAACAAAAGCAGACATAGTTTTTTTAAGTCCGGTCTGAACTGTAAATCCCCATTCCACCATGACAAGGATTGAAACCCAGAATCGGGATTAATGTGCTGGTAGCCTCAATAAACTGTAAATCCCCATTCCACCATGACAAGGATTGAAACTCAGGTTATGATCGCCGTGCATCTGAGTTAGTGAAACTGTAAATCCCCATTCCACCATGACAAGGATTGAAACTCGATGAAGGTGAAGGCCGTTTTGCCGGATTTGCGAAAGCTGTAAATCCCCATTCCACCATGACAAGGATTGAAACAAGATGAAAACGATTGCCGTGAAAAAACAGTATGCCTACTGTAAATCCCCATTCCACCATGACAAGGATTGAAACTATTGTATTGGACGGATGGCTCAAGCAAGTCTTTTCTGTAAATCCCCATTCCACCATGACAAGGATTGAAACTAATGTATCAAATGATTGGTGAACCCAAAATGTATCTGTAAATCCCCATTCCACCATGACAAGGATTGAAACAGGAGATCCGCGGGCTGCAAGAGGAATTGAATTTCGGCTGTAAATCCCCATTCCACCATGACAAGGATTGAAACGCAAATTCAATGGCTATCAAAGGAAGCTCGGCTACCTGTAAATCCCCATTCCACCATGACAAGGATTGAAACCATATATCAACTACCTATTTTTTGTATTTTCATAGAAGCTGTAAATCCCCATTCCACCATGACAAGGATTGAAACATTTGGCTAATCTCATCGCCTACCTCACAGCAACGTATACTGTAAATCCCCATTCCACCATGACAAGGATTGAAACCCGGAAATATGGTCTTGAGGCGCGGACCTCCGCAGGGCTGTAAATCCCCATTCCACCATGACAAGGATTGAAACGCATACATTTTGAACCAACTTATCAATCATGCGAACTGTAAATCCCCATTCCACCATGACAAGGATTGAAACTACATGAAAAAGGAAAA
>Ga0256841_1000503_pt1 | contig 40457 bp, 30 predicted proteins | sample 356308metaG_FD_185971 | JGI IMG/M metagenome (GOLD analysis project Ga0256841, IMG submission 185971) | Hydrothermal vent microbial communities from Mid Atlantic Ridge, Atlantic Ocean - 356-308 | ecosystem: Environmental > Aquatic > Marine > Hydrothermal vents | place: Atlantic Ocean: Mid...
ACTGACATAGTTGCCGATACTCACGGTAAACAGGGGAGCAAGACCGCCATCCAGGTACTCGGTATCGGGAAGCGCGCGTAACGCATCGGCCGGCGCAGCCGGTGCCCCCGTGCCGGACAGGAATGCTGCCGTGCGGGCTTTCTGGACCGACACATCGGTGCCGAATATCGGCGCATCCCGTCCTCGCACCAGGCCCAGGATGGTACCGTTGGTATCCACCACCGTGATCGACACCCGCGCGGCGGTACCGGTTGGCCTGCGGATCTGGGCACGCGCGCGGTTGGCCACCGATAGCGCACTGCTTAAAATCTGCCGGACCTCGGCTGCCGTCAGGGCATTGGCGGGATTACCCCCGGGCGTGTCGGTACCGGCGATCGGCCGGAAACGTTCGGTATTGGCATTGTCCACCAGCACAAAAGCATCCAGGGCGGCCGGATAATCCAGGGTATCCGGGCGAATACCCGAAGCCGGCTGTCCGAACGCGGTGCCGGCGATCACAGACGCCGCGTTATAACCGTTGACCGCCACCAGCTGCCCCACCCCGCCCAGTCCCGCAAAGGGCGGCGCGCTCGCCGGGTCGCTCAACAGGTCGGAAAACAGGGCGTCCGAGAAACGCAGGGTCTTACCGGCCACGGTAATCCGGTCGGCGCGGCGCTCAACGGGGGCGGCAAAGCCAAAGCTTCCCGCCACCGCGATCTGCTCATCCACGGCCTGGTCGAAATCGACGATGTCCTTGTCGAGGCTGTAGATGCCGTCGGCGATGACACCGATAGCCCCCACCGGCGTACCGTCCTTGTACAGGGGCAGGCCACCGGGATCGGCCGCCAGCCCCAGTGGTGATCGCTTCGGACCTGCATCGGCCGATCCACCGGCGAAGCGGCCCGACAGGTCGGAACAGGGCAACTGGCTGAACTGCACACCGAACAGCGGTCCGGAGCCCTGGTCTTTTTCGCGCGGATTGAAATGTTCCTGGATGATCTGGCTGGCGCTGCGCGTGGAGAACGCATTGCCTTCCGTCGACAGGTAGGCACCGGTAACAGCCTTGGCAATCGCAGCCAGTGTATCCGGGATGATATTGACCTCTTCGAGACCACCCGTGATACCTCCGCCGGAAGTAATCGTCACCGAAGTCAGCGCACCGTTCATCCGGAACACTGCCAGCACGTTACCCACACGGTCGACTACGGCGATGGTTGCCGCTACGCCGCGCGCCTGCGCCTCACCGACTGCCTGTGCGATCACGGTTTCCACGTCGGCCACGCTGAGGAAGCTCGAGGCGTTGGCGCAGGAACCGTCGCAGGATATCGCGACCGTCCCGGGACCGACACCGGTACCCCGGTCCCCCTTCGCATTACCGCCGCCATCGCTCAGACAGGCGCCCAGCAACAACGTCAGGCCGGCGACCATCAACGCACTGCAAAAGCGTTTTCCCATTGCTGTGTATTCAAGACTGGCAACACTCATTGGCTGCTTGACTCCTCATTCGGAAGGACAGGGCGTGCTGCAACACCGCGCTCCAGCGCAGTGTTCAGTAATCCCATCGACGGGTTATGAAAGACGTGGCAATCGACACAGCTGGAATCCAGTTTGGCGGCACTGGAGGTTCCGCCATGACATTCCCGGCAGGAATCGATCCCGGGCATGAGCACATCACTGCTCTGCTCCGACTCGCGGGCCTCGTGACAATCCTCGCATTCGACCATGGCGTGATCGCGATGAGCAAACACGGCATCCGGCATCCAGTGGCTGTTGATGCGTACCGGCTGTATACGCCACTCAGCTTCACCGGGTTCCGGCTCCTCGATGCGTTCCACCTCGTGGCAGGTATCGCATACCGAACGCTCGAAAATATCTTCGGCGGTCAGGTTGGCCTCCTTTTCCGCCCAGGCCAGCACCTGGTCGGGCGCCGGTGCGGGGCCGGAGCGGCCGGGTCGGCGCGGCGCCCGCCTGCGGACACTCGAACGCCGGACTTCCGGGTTCTGTTCCAGCGCCAGCTTGCTGTAATACTCATCCAGCGTGGCCAGCACCACGTCCACATCACCATGCGGCACTTCCCGGTCCGGGGCCTGCTCGTCAAATGCGAGACTGTGGCATGCCTTGCATTCACCGGCCATGGTGAACGGCTTCATCAGTGCCCCGGCAGCGTCTTCCACGTGGCAGTCTGCACATTCCATCACCTTGCGTTTGCCGCCGACCAGTTCCACGCCCTCCGGGTCCAGGTGTTTTTTATGATCGAACTTCAGGTTGGAGTGCTCCAGCAGCGGCGCCTGGTCCGTGCCGGCTTTCCGCGCCTGCCACCGGGTATCGCCGTCAGCGAATTCCGGTTCCAGCAGGGTAAGCCGGAAAGCGGGATGATCCTGTTCAAAATCCGCTACGGTGTCGAAACCGGTTGCCGCTGCATCGATGGCGTCCGCGTCGTCATGGCAGTCCGTACACAGGGCCTGGTCGCGGCGCACGATCTGCCCCGGTTCCTTGTGCTCCTTGTGGCAGTCCTGGCACTGCTGGTCCGACAGGGCGGCATGATGGTCACTGTCTTCGGGGACATGGTGATGCATTTCCCTGTGACAGGAAACGCAGGCCTGGCTGGATACCTGGTGGAATGCCTGCTGGTGGCAGACGTTGCAGTCATTGCCGATCTCCGGTGTACGGTGGGCGGTCGCCAGCGGCCCGGTGGACCAGAAGTTGTCGCTGGGCAGAAAACGCTGATCTCTCAACATTCCGGCAATGTCCTCACTGAAGAGTCCGGCCAGCGGCACAATGAACGCCAGCAACAGCACCACTGACGATAGCAACCAGGCCAGCCTGGATTTCGAGATCCAGGTGTACTGCGCACGCTGCTTGACGAAGTCACCACTCGCCAGCATGGCCTCATCGTCTGTCGTGCCGTACTCGACCTGGATGGCGAGATCGAAACCCGGCTGTTCCGGCAGCAGCACAAGCCGGTGTGCCCCGACCCGGATCTCGTCGCCCGGGCTGAGTACCGCCACCCGGACCGGCTTGCCATTGAGTTCGACCTGCGCCGTGCTGCTGGCGCGCAGTTCCAGGCTGCCGTCGTGCTTCCTGGCAATGCGGGCGTGGTGCACCTCGATGTCCGGACCCTGCAGGGAAATACCCTGGTCCGCACCCCGGCCGATGGTAAGCACGTCGGTAAGCAGCTCGCTGTCACGATATTCCAGGCTCTCCTTTCCACGACCGGTTACACGGCGAATCAGGCAATACATGGCGCTACCAGTACAGGAACACAGTAACGATATGCACCGTCAGTACGACCAGCAGCGCGAACGTCACCGGCAAATGAATATACAGCCAGGTCCTGAGACGTGACTGCAGACGATTATCGATGCGCAGCACGTTCAGCAGCCTGCGCCGTTCGGTAAACAGGTCGATGAGGTCCCTGAGCACCACCGTCTCTTCCCCGCCCCGGCTGGCAGCCAGCTGATCCGCCAGGTAGGCCAGTATCGCGCCCTGGTTGCGGTTGCCGGACAGTTTCGACCCGGAGCCGTCTGCGCCCGGCAGCAACACCCTGGAACGATCCTGACCGAGTACCAGCTGGTAGGCATCCGGTAATACCGCGGTGCGTTCAATGGCGCTGCTGACCGCCGTCTGCACATCGGGCAGCGTGGCTGTCGCCAGGCGCTGGCCGCGTCGATCCAGCTCTGCGATCCGGGTATAGATCTCGTTACGACCCTGTCCCGCAAGATTGGCGGCGATCTTCTGCGGCAGCACCCGGTACAGGTAGACGCCGTAGAAGCCGCTGAAAATGACTACACACATCAGCAGGTAGGCGAGCGAGTGCACGTTCCAGCCGAGCTCGCCGGTGGAATGCAGGGTAGCGACGACCAGCAGCGCCATACCGAAATACACGTGGCCGGACAACCAGCCCTGCAAAGTGCCTGCACCGGATTCGTAAGCGCGCTTGCGAACCCCGAACAGGGCCAGCCAGACAATCAGCAGTGCACCAATGGTTCCGGTCGCATAGCCGTACCAGGTGCCGCCGTTCGCCCCCTCCGGCGAGTCATACAGCAGGAACAACAGCACGGCAATCGCGGTCAGGGAGAACGCCTGCAGCAGGTATCTTGCGTTGCCGAATTCAAGAAAGGACTGGTACATTATCCATACACCCGCTGCTGGCCGGTCTAGCCCGCATTTCTCCCCGGGTTCCGTAGCGAGGCGGTGGCAGGTCGTGTGATAAGCGGCGTTCGCGACCGAGGGCCGCGCAGGCATAGTCGACACGATGTCGAGCAGCCCGACCGAGTGAACGCCGCTTAGCGCGCGGCATGACGCCGCCGCAGCAGGAAGTCGGTGAGAAATGCGGGCTAGAACAGCACATGTCGATTGGCCACTTTGCTGAATGCCTCCGGCTTCACCCGCCACGCCGCACCGGTAGGACAGGACCGCACACAGGCCGGACCGCTATCCAGATCCTTGCACAGATCACATTTCACGGCCTTTTTCCCGGCGCCACCGGCGCTGCTGCCGGCCGGAGAACGCCGCCTGCCGCCGAACAGGCGTCCGAGAAAACCGTTACCGGCCGGTTTTGCCAGCGACGCCATACTGATGACCCCGTAGGGGCAGTTGTTGTAGCAGTTGCCGCAGCCGATGCAGGTCGTATGGTCGATAAAGACCTCCCCGCCCTGGGTGCGCAAAATGGAATTGGTGGGACAGTCCTTCATGCAGTGAGGCTGTTCGCAGTGCCGGCAGGAGACCGGCACATGGATACCGGCAAACGACGGGCCCGCCTCGCGCCTGAGGCGGGAAACACCCTGGTGGGTACCCGCACAGGCGGCCTCGCAGTTGTCACAGCCGATACACAGGGATTCATTGATGATCAGGGCATCCGTGGCCTCACCCAGCCCGTGATCCATGAGAAAACGCACAATCTTTCCCCGCGCCGGCACGGATTCCATGTCGATGTAGGTAGCCATCCCGGCACGCAAGCGCTCCTGCATCCGCCCGACCAGCGACGGGTCTTTCCGGATCAGTTCCAGCAGTTCGCTGCGACCTGTTTTGATGGTTTCCAGCGCCACCTCCGCGCAGGCCGTCTCGGTATAGCGGCCGATGTTCATGATCGAGGCTTCGCCGATATAGCCGCCGGAATGTACATAACCGACGATCACGGGGCCATCATCGGTTTCCCGGTGCAGGGTTACGGAACCGGAGCGTATGACATGCAGGCATTCGCCGGTTTCGCCTTCGCTGAACACCGCTTCCCCGGGGGCATAACGTTTCAGTTCCACCCGTGCGGCGATCCCGAGTAATTCCTCGACGGACAACGAGGGAGTGAATACCTCCTGCAGCACCCGGGCGATAAACAGCTGGTCTATACCCTCGCGGACGGAATCGATACTGGCAAGCAGCTTGTTCATGATCCGCCGCGGGGTCTCGATCAGCAGGCAATCGCTCTGTGCAGTAGCGGTATTGCTGCGCCGGCGTCCGGATATCAGGCTGATCTCGCCAAAAAACTGCCCCTGTCGTACCAGGTGGGTATAACCCTCCCCTGAAGAAAGCCCGATTGTGATTTCACCATCGATGACCGTAAAAAAGCTGTTGGTGTATTCACCCTCGCGGTAAATAATATCACCGGCACGGAAGGTCGCGATATCACTCTCCAGCATGAACTCGCGGAACATCAGCGGATTGATCTCGGCAAACATGGGCACGCGTTGCTGCAGCAGGTTCATGCAGACATCGACATCCAGTTCGTAGGGCAGGCGCTGCAGACGTTCCGCCAGCAACTCGTGATCCGCGGGTTTGATGTCCCGCCCCAGCAGGTATTCAACGACCTCGTAGCCCTGGTTCATTGCCTGCTTGATGAGTGGGTAGCCACCCAGTGCGCCGACCACGTACAGGCCCTGTACGGAGGATTCATAACGGGTGCTGAGGGTGGGCAGCGCGGTGGGCTTGTCATTGGGAAATTCGATACCGCAGGATTCGACAAACCGCCTGGGGGGGATTGCTCCCAGGCGCGCAATGATGCGGTCACAGGCCACCTCGGCTTCGCCGTTCTCCGTCTTCAGCACCAGCAGACCCGGTTTCCCCGCTGCCTTGCCGGTCTCAACCCTGGCCACCGTGCTTTTGTAAAAACACTGGATGGATCCTTCCTCGATCGCCGACAGCATCTTGTCGATATTGGCCGGTTTGGCGCGGGCAAATTCATCGCGGCGATTGACGATGAACACTTCGTTCTGTCTGGCCAGCCCAAGCGCATTCTCGATGGCCGAATCACCCGCCCCGATCACGACGATGGATTCATCCCGGTATTCGTCCGGGTCATCCAGGGTATACTGGATAAAAGGCAGGTCACCCCCGGGCGCATCCACCTTGCGCGGGTTGCCCTGCACGCCGATTGCCAGCACCACCTGCTCCGCCCGAACCGTGTCGCCGTCCGCCAGGGTCAAGGTAAAGTCGCCTTTCTGACCCTGGATGGCGGTGACTTCCGCCTGGTAGCGGATATTCACCCCGTGTTCGCGGAGACCGGTATCCCACACGCCGAGCACCTGCTCCCGGGTTCCGACATCAAAGCCGATGTCGCTGCGCAGCGGCAGGTAGGATGGCTCTGCCATCACCAGCTTGCCCTTCTGGTAACGCTGGATGGTATTGGAAAACGTCCCGGTGGATTCGAGCAGAATGTGCGACTGGCCCAGTTCGGCGGCGTGCACGGCTGCACTCAGGCCGCCGGGACCCGAGCCTACGATAGCCACTGTGACTGCTTCCTGAGTCATGTCCTGTTCCGTCCCGGCACCGGTCAGCACCAGCGCTTGATTACAAACAATATCGTACGGTTTAAACGCGGCCCCATTACCTGCTCGCCAGTGCTGCGCGCATCCCGCCAGGTACAGGCAACCGTGCGCTGCCGCCGACCACCGGCGGGAACAGGAACTCACCGGCTTCATGCCCGGCATATTTGATAGGCGCATATTGCGGGTTCTGCGCAATACGTGCAGACGCGGCATCGCTCTTCACCCTGGCCTGCACATTACGATACAGGGTGAACCCCTCCAGGATGCCGGTATTGTTCTGCAATACATCCAGGAAAGCGGTGGCAAACACGGAATGTTCCCCGCCACTTGAATCCAGTACCGGCTGCACCCCGCCCGAGCTCAACACCAGGCGAGCCCGTACCCGGGACATCGCCGCGTACCATTTCTGTTTCTTGTTCGCTGTCATGCCGGTATCCAGGCGTGACACGGAAGAGCGCGTCAGTGTGCCTGAATAACAGGAATCCGCCACCACCAGGATATGTTTTGCTGCCATTACATTGAGGATATCGGTAATCGCAACATTCGATATCCAGTTTGTGCTGCTGTCGGTTTCCGAATCGACCGGCAGCCAGTAACCGCGCAGGTTCCGGTTGTCCAGCTCACCGTGGCCGGCATAGTAAATCAGCAGGTTACTATCTTCATCCAGCTCCTTTCGCAGCCGGTTCAGGGCGGAAAGAATGGTGTAGCGGTCCGCGTCCAGCAACAGCGTCGTTTTAAAGCCGTACCGCTTCTCCAGCACGGCCGCAACGGCACTGGCATCACTGCGCGCAGTGCCCAGGTCAGGCAGATTGCGGTAATGGTCATTGCCGATCACCAGTGCATGAAAGGTTCCGAATGAAACGCCTGCCATACGGGCTTTTCCGTGGCCGGGCTCTGCAGCAGGGCTTGCTTTCTTCTCTTTGGCGGGCTGGATGACAAAATCGAGTTTGGTGCGCTGCCCTGACCGGTCCACTGCCACAGCATGGACCGGGGCATCAGCGGCCTGCAAGCGGATGCTTGACTGGAACAGGCCTTGCTCGTCAACCTTCTGGGACACGTCGTTGACCCGGAACGACAGCAGCTCCTCGACCGGTGTCACGCGGCCGATGATCTCGATCTCGGGGACGATGGAGCGCAGGCGTATCACCGGGGTACCGCGCGTCAGTGCAATCGGTGGCTCAATGATCTCGATGGACGGACCCAGCGCTACCGGAATCTCTACCGCTGCAAATTCCGACACGTCAGTGACTGCTGCTGTACCGACCGACGCCGGGGCAGCTGCCGCCTGCATTTTTTCGATCTCCTGTTTCTGCCTGTCAATCTCCGCCTGCCGGTTCTGCAACTCCTTTTCCAGCGCGGCAATGCTGGTTGCCGACGCAGCGCCCTGTACCGCCAGCGCCTGTTGCGATAACTCCAGCTGGGACTGCAGCGACTCAATCTCCCGGTTGCGGGTGTTCAGCACCAGCTCCAGCTGCGAACGCTTCTGCTGTACGTCGCGCAGCTGTTTGTTCAGTTGCGCCTCCCGTTGCCGTGTCTGTGCTTCCAGTCGGCTGATTTCGTTTTGCTGGTTTTTCACTGCCGCGTCCAGCTCCTGAACCCGGCTCGACCACAGCGCTGCGCGGGCTGCATCGCGGTCCTGTTGCTGCGACAGGGCGCGCTTTGCCATCGCCAGTTCGTTGCGCGTACTGTCAAGCTCGATCCTGCGTCGTTCCATCAATCGACCGGACTGCTCGAGCGCTGCCTGCAAGCGCCCTGCCTCTTCCTGCTGTTGCTGTAATTCGGTGCCCAGCCGTTTCTGATCACTGCGCGTATCGCTCAACTCACGCTGCAGTGACGATACCGCTACACCACGCTCCTCGATCTGCACGCGCAAGGCGGCAAGTTCCCGGTCCCGCTCCCTGAGCTGCCTGCGCAGGGCCTGGTCCCTGTCACCCGAGGATGCCTGAGCACCTTGCAACTCGCTATGCATGCTGCGGTTGGCCTGCTCCAGCCTGGCAATGTCACCCTTCAGCCTGTCGATCTCGCTTGCCAGGCTGTCACTCCGGGTCTGAAGGCGCACTTTCTCCAGCTCTGCCGCCTCGCCACCGGCGCGGCTGACTGAAAGCTGACTGCGGGTCTTCTCCAGTTCTTTCTGCAGGGCTGCCACATCCCGGTTGCGCTGTACCACACCGGCCTGCCCCTGCTGCAGTTCACTGCGCAACTGCTCGATGTGTTGCTGCTGTGCCGCCATCTTCGCGATCAGCTGCTGCCGTTCGCTGGTCAGCTGGTCCAGCCGTTTTTGCAGTTCATCCGCTGACTCGCTGCCGGCAGGTGCCGCAAGCGGTGCGCCCGCAGTCGTTTCCGCTCCGGCCTGTTTACGCACCTCGATCTGCTTTGCCAGCTGCACCACTTCCGCCTCGGACGCCTGCAGGCGCGCCTGGCGTTCCCTGATTTCGCGCTGCATACGTGCGGTTTCGCTGCGTAAACCGCTGACCTCGGTGCGTAACTGCTCCGTCTCGGCCGCTGCGGATTTGCGCCGGGCCGCCTCGATCGACGAGACAAACTCCAGCTCACCCGTGGACAGGCCGGAGGCCTTACGGTACCAGTTCATGGCTTTCACCAGGTCCTGCTCGACACCCAGTCCGCTTTCATACAGGTAACCCAGATTGATCTGCGCGCGCGAATAATTCTGTGCCGCAGCTTTCAGGTACCACTGCAGGGCCACCTGGTAATCAGGCAATACGCCCAGGCCCTTTTCATAGATTTCCCCGACGTAGGTCTGCGCCGCGGGGTCACCTTCCTGTGCACGGGGCAACCAGATTTTCAGGGAAGTGGAATAGCTGGCCCGGTCATAGGCCACGTACTCGCCACCGCGGATCTCACAATCCACGGCCGTGGTTTTGATAGCGCGTCGTTGCGTAAGGTAGGTAAATTGCTGACCGAGTTTATGCAGCTGGCCTGGCAGGAGACAATCAACCACCAGCAGCTGATCGGGATCGCCGGCGGCGGCAGCACTGTCCGCCCGGTCACCGGTGGTGCTGCAACTAAAAACAGAAAGAGCGAGGGTCAGTGCGCTGGCTGACCGTACAAACCGTTTGACGGGCAACACGCGCACCTGACTCACCAGCCTTCCGGTCGGGCCGTCAAACAGCCCTGACCATAACGACAAAGCGCACCCGCTTCGTCACCGGATACTGGCATCTCCCGCTCCTCGTCCCGACTGGTATTATTATCCGCTGCGACAATCGGACCAAAGTCGACAGTCACGCGATTGTTTTTCCTGCTATTTATTCTTGCCCGGATTTTTCACCGGTAGACCATAAATTTAGCACACCCCGTCAACAAGTCAATGAACCGGCTGCTTGCCGGATCTATTCGGAGGACTCCAGGCGCTCGATCTCCTGGATCCCCTGCCGCGCTGCCTGGTTATCCGGGTCCATGCTCAGCACCATCTGGTAGGCGTCCCAGGCATTGGCCCCGGGTGGTTCCTTCAAACGCCCGATGGCCATGTGCGCCTCGGCACCCTGCAACAGGCGATTGATCCTCTCCTGGCTGGCGGCGTCACGCCGCGGTGGATCCGCCGCAACCGGGACTTCAACCCCTGTTTTTTTTCCGCTTACCTGTGCTGCGCTTTCCGGTTCCTGTATGGAGCGCCAGCTGTCCGCATAGAAATAATAGCCAAGGCCCGCCAGCGCAAATACCGGGACCAGGACAAGTAACGCCACGAACCACCGCTTGCCCGGTATTGTTTGCGCTCCACCAGGTAACACAGGTTCAGCAGCCAGGTCACCCGCTCCTCCCGGCACCCCGATCTCGGTCGGGGCTTCTGCGCTGTTTACCGGCGTTTGCGCTGCGGAGGTGCCGGCAGCAGCCTCCACGCTGCTATCTGACCGGTTACCCGGATCGTAGACCCTGGAAGAAGGCGCCATCACCGTCCGGTCGTCGGAACCCGGGCCGTACTCAACGGCCCGGTTCCCCATCACGTTGTCCAGGGCCTGGATCAGCTGCCGGGCATCGGCATATCGCTCATCCGGGTTCTTGGCAAGCAGTCGATCCACGATCGGCTGATAAACCGACAGGTGTTCGGGCAATGGCGGTGCCGGCTGATTGAGGTGCATCAGGGCAGTGGCAAAGGCATCATCACTGCTGAACGGACGCTTGCCGGTCAATAGCTCGTACAGGACGATACCCAGGCTGTACAGGTCGGAGCGCCCGTCCAGTTTTGCCGCACGCGCCTGCTCTGGGCTCATGTATTCCGGGGTACCGATGGCATAGCCCATTTGCGTGAGCTGCTTGTCCGATTCCAGTGCCTTGGCAATGCCAAAGTCCGTGAGCGTAGCCTCGCCACCTTCCCGGAACAGGATATTGGCCGGTTTGATATCGCGGTGAACGAAACCGTGCTCGTGCGCGTAGCCCAGCGCGCCGGCGATACTGCGGATGATAGTCAGTGCTTCCTGTGCACCCAGCGGTGATTTCAGACGATCGGTGAGACTGCCGCCATCGACGTACTCCATGGCCATGTAGTAGGTGTTGTTATGGCAGCCGATATCGTAGATATTGACGATGGAGGGATGCCTGAGCCTGGCAACGGTTTTACCCTCTTCGATAAAGCGGGCACAGAATGTCTTGTCCATCACCGGCGCGGAATGCATGACCTTGAGCGCAATCTGGCGCTCCAGCGACTCCTGTATACTCAGGTACACGGTGGCCATGCCCCCTTCGCCGAGCACCGACTGAATCTGGTAACCGGGAATTTCCAGGGAATCCGTCATGTCGGCCAGTATAACAAGTTAACCCACTGTTTATAGATGGAAAGCAAACCCGGAACTCAAACAAACCCGGCAATTCCCCTGCACGTGAGACCGGGAAGGCGCCTGGCGTACAGCCCGTACCCGGGTTTCCTGCTGTGGGCACTGCTGGCTGCCGTACTGACGGGTTGCGCGATTTCGCAGCACAGAGACATCGATCAAACGGCCCGTGCCTCGGGGTTTGAACGCCGCGTGGTGCAGGGCAAGCGTTTTCAACACGTAATATGGCTGAACCGGCCTGCCCGGCCCGGTGACGTGCTGCATGTCTACCTGGAGGGCGACGGCAGTCCCTGGATACGGCAGGTGTGGGTTGCCTCCGATCCTACCCCGGAACGACCACTCATGCTGAGGCTGATGCGGATGGACGATGTCCGCAGTGTGTACCTGGGCCGACCCTGTTATTTCGGCCTGGCAAAACAGCCGGTCTGTGAAGCCCGCTACTGGACCGGCGCCAGGTACTCGGAAGCGGTCGTAGCCAGCCTGCAACAGGCGCTGCAGCGGATCATCGACGAGACCGGTGCCGGCGAGCTGGTTTTTATGGGGCACAGCGGCGGTGGCACCCTGGCCATGCTGCTGGCCGAACGATTCCCGCAAACGCGCGCACTGGTAACGCTTGCCGGCAACCTGGACATCGACGGCTGGACCGAACTGCACGGCTGGCTGCCGCTGCACGAGTCGCTGAACCCCGCCACCCGCGAGCCGCTTTCCCCGGCCATCTACCAGTTACACCTGGCCGGCTCCGATGACCGGGCCATCCCGCCCGCCCTGATCGAAGCGGTAGTCGCGCGACAGCCCGGCGCCCGCCTGGTCGTCATCCCGGGCTTCAGTCACACCTGCTGCTGGGAAAGGATCTGGCCCGATGTCCTGCGGGCTAGAATTCCCAGCGCCCCCCGGCCGTGAAGATATGCTCACTGATATCCTCCAGGCCCAGCCAGGTTTCATATTGCAGGAAGCCCTGCAGCCCGCCCTTCGATACCGCCGAAATCCCCAGTGAAAGCGAACCATAATCAGAATCCAGTGAATCCGTGCGGGTAATCAGCGGTGTACCGGTAAAATCACTGACATAGCGCGTTTTGACCACATCCGCATCGCTGCTGAACTCGTGTATCCACTCCAGACTGGCCCGCGGCACCAGCACTCCAAAACTCTGGCTCATCGCATAGGCGATCTGCCCGCCCAGCACACCGGTCAGTGAATCCGCGCTCTGGTCTTCCACAGCAATATTGAGCCCGCCCGCGCCCTTTTCCTGGTAGCCGTCAACGTCCAGGTCCACATAGGTCACCCGTGTGTACGGGCCATAGGACAATGCCCTGTGATTGAACGTATACCCGGCACCGCCACTGAGAGTAACCGCGTCACCATCGGTATTCGCCTTTGCCGTTGCGTTCTCGCCGGGCTGCGCCGTGTTGGAGGTATAAAGGACCCGGCGCTTGATGTCATAGTCATTGCTGACATAACCGGCCATCCCCTCCAGGTAGAAACTGTCCAGGTAATAGGTGCTGTAAAGCGTGACGCCATAGCCGTCCAGGTCCACGTCACCGCCGGCCACGGTGGCCGATTTGTCGTAGTCTGCCTTGACCCGGTTGTAACTGCCGGCCACACCCATTACAAAGTTGCCGGTAAAGCGGTAGTCCACTCCGGCAGTGATACCCAGAGTGTCGAAATCAAAGCCGTCTTCCTTGTCCGTCCCGTCCTTGTCGCCGGTACTGACCAGGCCGTTGATAAATGCACCGAGTTTGCTGACCCGGAGACCGCTGTCGTCACCGGCTGCGCCTCCACCGCGCCGTCCGTCCCGGGCGGCCATCCGGTCGTAGGCCAGCAGGGACGATTCGTTGCCCTTCAACTGCAGGTGCGCAAGACTGACCCCGCTTACACCGGTACGCAACTCGGTCAGCCGCAAGCCCACGTTGGCAACCTGTCCACTGGAGGTTTCCGTCGTAAATGAACGCGCAGTGAGTCCTTCTTCGCCGGACACCTGCTGCAACGCGGCATTGAGGTCACTGTCGGACAGACCCAGGCTGAAGTTGGAACTCCCGGTGCCATCGTTGTCGTTGGCAGTCTGCACCAGGCGGCGACAGGCCTCGAACAGGGCCTGCTGGTCCGGGGGCAACGTGCCCGCCCCGCCACCGGCTGCGCCCATCTGCGGGCACAGCACGTTGATCGCCGTTCCCGTATTGGACTGCAACTCGCTTTGCCCCGGACGGTTACTGAGCGCAGCGCTCACTGTAGCCGGAACCAGTAGCGCGGCGACCACGCCTGCACCCAGGACCCGGTGTGGATTGCATCTTACGGAAGGACTGTACTTTCGGTCGACCAGAAAACCTGCGTGATCAATCATCGCTGCCTGACTCCTCTATCCCGTTTTATACTCTTATAGAATCCCTGACTGGTTTGTTACCCGTCCTCCCGGACAGTGCCGGTTAGACAGATGAATCAGGGGTTCCCTTTATTTTCATTTTTTACCTGCCCGTTGCTCTGCGGGCAGTTAACTCATTCTGGCTGCTGCCGTTTATTTGTCAAGTTTTACGACGGCTTCGCGTGGGACAGGCGGGCATTGCGCCCTGAAAAGGTTAGTGGCGCGCTGCGTGCACTACTCACCCGCTACGGGTATTTGGATCCCGCGGGTCAGAGCACACATGCATCAATTCGAATCCTGTGCAGTCTTCGCGACAAACAGAAAATCCCCGAACTCGTGGTTGCTGCCTTTCAGGGCAGCGTATTCCGGCACCTGGTCGAGACCCAGTTCATTGGCCCTGCGCGTAACCTGCTCCCGCACCTGCTGGAACAGTCGACCGCCATCGAGCACCGAATCGTTGGCTTCCAGCGCCTCGATAAAGGCACTGGCAAATACGGAATGGCCGCCGCTGCCGCCATCAAGCACCGGCTCCAGTCCGCCCGACGTCAGCACAATACGGGCCCGGTTGGCCGCCATTACCTGCAACCAGCGATTCCTCGCGTCTTCTGACATACCAGGATCGAGATCCGAAGTGGCTGCCCGGTTCATGGCACCGCTGTAGCAGGAATCCGCGACGATCATGATGTGTTTGGCGGACATGCGGTTGATCGCATCGGTAATATCTACGGTGGAGATCCAGTTGGCGGGAGTATCCGGCTCTGCGTCCGCGGGCAGCCAGTGCCCGCGCATATTGAGCCGGTCGTACTCACCATGACCCGCATAGTAGATCAGCAGGTTATCCTTCTCGGTAAGCTCCTTTCGCAACTCGCTGAGTGTTTTCAGGATCTCATAACGGGTGGGATTCATGAGCAGTCGCGTGGAAAAACCGTATTGCTGTTTGAGTATTTTATTAACCGCCTGTGCATCGGTCACCGCGGTTTCCAGGTTTCGATAGTGGGCGTAATCATTGATGCCGATAACCAGCGCATGGTACCGGCCAAAATCTGAACCGGAATCCACTGCACCACCCGGCGGCGCAGATGCAACATCGTCCGGCGGCAAAACCAGCCAGAAATCACGCTTGTCCCGGTTGCCGTTTACATCAACGGCCACAATTTCAACATGGGTGCGTTGCTTGTCTATGGGTACGGCATGTTTGAATACGCCCTGGTCAGACGTTTCCAGCAGCTGCCCGTTAAGGCTCAGCGAAACCAGCTTTGCCGGGCCGCTCACCTTGCCGACAATCAGTCGCTGGTCGGTATCCCTGTCGGACAGCACCTGGCTGGCAGACCGCGTCAGCGGCGGGTCGAGTATGTCAATCAACAGCTCGCCAACGGTCTGTCTGGCAACCACCGGGACCGGGCGTGCGGAAGGCGCCGGAACAGCCGGTGCCGCCGGTGGGGGTGACGGCGCGGCAGCAGGCGGCGCTACGGGAGCCTGCACAGCGGGCTGAACCCGGATATTGATATCATCACGCCGGCGCCGGTAATCACGGTTCTCCCGTGTTTGCGCCATCACCGACTTTGCCTCTTCGCGAGTCACCCACAACACTTCATAACGGGTGAGCGAAGAACTGGACCTGAGCAATATCTGGTAGAGTTTTTCGCCGGGCCGGTCCGGGTGGTCGCAGTCGCCCTGCTGGATCTTGAACAGGCGGCTCTCTTCGAAACTGCTGAAGCCGTTGCCTCCGTAGCACTCGGTAGTCTCAACGGTCACCTGCTCGGACAGCGCGTCAAAACTGGTCAGTGACAGCAGCAGGGGAAGCAGGTACAGGGCATATCGGCAGCGAAGCAACTTGATTTTCTCCTGGGCGGAAAGCGGGTCTGCGCTACTTTATATATCAACTTGTTTTCACCATCCGGCGAACAGGCCCGAGCGGGCATCGTAGCGAATACCCTCGATAAATCAAGCTCCGCCCGGCTGACCCCGCCACTGTTCAGGGCAGCACCCATGGGCCCGCCCGCCAAAGAGTCCTTCCTCATAACCCGGGCAGGGATCTTTGCCCACCGTGCACCGGACTCCTGGCTGAGGTGATGTACAGGCGGGGTTCAAACATCGAAAACCCCTTTTACTACAACCCTCTGCCACAGCCCATGTAGAAAACAGTGGGTAGATAGGAGTATAGTCCAGATACTGGCTCACGCCAGCGCCCCCTCACAGCGGGCATCAAAAACATAAGATCACCAAAGGGAGAAAATCGAGTGAACAGAATTTTCCGGCACTTACTTCTCGCAAGCGCATGCATTTCCCTGCCGGTATCAGCAGGCTGGAATCCATTCGAAGCCAAAACAGAGACCAAGGTCACCTCGGGCGCAGACGCACCAGGCATCCAGGATGCCCAGAACGAGGCCTACAATGGCCCGAAGGCAAGGGTCGCCGTATCCCGCTTTACCAACAAGTCGCACGGCGCGGGCTGGTACAACAGCCAGATCGGTGACGGCATGGCCGACCAGCTGACCACGGCGCTGGTCAACAGCGGCCGTTTCATCGTTCTTGAGCGTCAACAGCTCAGCGATGTCATGGCGGAACAGGACCTGGGCGCCACCGGACGTATCCGCGGCGATACGGCGGCCCCGATCGGTCAGATCGAAGGCGCCGAACTGCTGATCACCGGCGCCGTCACCGAATTTGAAGGCAACTCCGAAGGTACACGAGCGACCGGAGGCGGGCTGCTGGGCAGCGTAGTGGGCGCGGTAACCGGTTCAGTAAAAAAGGCGCATATGGCCATCGATATCCGCGTCATTGACACCAAAACATCGCGCGTGCTGCTGGCAACCAGTGTTGAAGGGTCAGCATCCAACGTTGATGTCGGCGCACTGGCGGGCGGCCTGTTCCGGGCCAGCGGATCCACCAGCGCACTGGCGGGCGGCCTCAGGAGCTGGAAAAACACGCCCAACGAGAAAGCACTGCGAATCTGCATTAATGAAGCAGTCAATTTTATCGTCAGCAAAACGCCGCCGATTTACTACCGGCATTGAGCTTTCCAGGGCGAGTAGCAGACGTGGTCGGGATATACGCAGGGAAGCGTATGCAGTCAGGCACTGAGCACGGCGTACCATCTTGTAACGAAAACCATGGAAAGAGCAAAACCGAGTCCCGGAACGGTAAGACTGAGCGACTACCGCTACCCGGGTGAGCTATGGTCCCTCATCATCACGTTCACACTGATCACCCTGGTCTATGCCCTGCTGATCTGGATATTCCCGAATGACCTCGGCCAGATAGGGAAAGCACTGGCGTTTACCCTGGCCGGTATCACCGTATACGTGCTTTTCGTCCTGATCCAGCAGCGCGCAGCCACTGGTACCCTGGTACGCGCCAGCCCGCGCCAGTTTCCCGAACTGCATGACCTGTCGATGGAAGCAGCCGCCCGGCTTTCCATGCGACCGGTGCGTGTGTATGTAAAGCGTGCGGCGGGGATGAAAGTGTACCCGCTGGGGCTGTGGAGCAAACCGCTGATCGTGGTTACCTCATCGATGGTCGATCACCTGGAGAAAGAAGAGCTGCAATTTTTTATAGCGCGTGAACTGAGTCATATCCACGCCGGGCATACCTGGCTCAGGGTGCTGCTGAAACCGGTAGGTTCAGACGTGGCGGTCATCGGGAGACTGCTCAACACCATGATTTTCGGCGACTGGGTGAACCGCTCGGAACTGACTGCCGACCGGGGCGCGTTCATAGTCTGTGAATCACTGACCACTTCCATCCGTGCCATGCTCAAGTTTGCCGTGGGCGTCAATCTGTTTAACCAGATGGACATCGAGGAATTTCTTGACCAGATACACGATGTGGACAATATAGGCAGCCGCCTGACGGCGCTGGTTGCAGGCCAGCCCTACCTGACACACCGGGTCCGGAAGCTGACTGAATTCGCCCTGTCGGCCGACGTGCAACGCCTCATGCGGGAGGAGCATACCCGGACCCGGATACTCAAGAACCTGCCGAACGAGTTTGTTCAGTCGGGCAAGCGCAACCCGCCATCGAGACAGCCGCAACCCTTGCTGGTATCTGCCGCTGACAGGCAGCGATTCATGCTGGACAAGGAATGCACCCGCATCGGCAGAAGCCAGGAAAATGACATCGTTATAGAACACGGCAGGATCAGTCGTCGGCACGCCGAAATTACCAGACGCGGGCAGGCCTATTATATTGTGGACAAGGGCAGCAGTAACGGCGTCTGGTTAAACGGAAAGAAAGTAGCAGAACCGACCAGGCTGGCATTCGGAGATCACATCCTGATTGCCGAACAGGAATACCTGTTTACGCAGGAATCCTGAGCCCTGGTAGACGTGCCGCCCCCGGGGAACGAGCGCTCAGGAAATCACCCGGCCGCAGAGCGCCATCAAACCGCCCGGGAACAGGCCCAGTAACAGTATCGCCAGACCGTTGGCCGTCAGGCCGAGGCGCAGGTCGAAATGTGGCGCCAGCGGCTGATCGTCTTCCGCCTTGTCGAAATACATGACCTTGATGATGCGAATGTAGTAATAGGCGCCGATAACGGAGAAGAACACAGCTGCGGCAGCCAGCCAGATCATGTCGACATCAACTACGGCCTGCAGCACAGACAGCTTGGCATAAAAGCCAACGGTCGGCGGCACACCCGCCATCGAGAACATCAGGATCAGCATCATGAACGCAAACCAGGAATTGCGCTGGTTCAGGCCCCTGAAGTCGTCGATCTCATCGGCCTCGAAACCCGCCCGGCTGAGCAGGATAATCATGCCGAATGCGCCGGCCGCCATCAGTGCATAGGTGATGATGTAAAACATGGCCGCGGCATAGCCCTGCTGGGTACCCGACAGGATGCCCAGCAGCAGGAAGCCCACGTGCGAAATGGTCGAGTAGGCCAGCATACGTTTCAGGTTGGTCTGTGCGATTGCCACCACGTTGCCGATGGCCAGCGACAATACTGCCAGCACCACCAGCATCCCCTGCCACTCGGACTGCAGGGCACCGATGGATTCCACCAGCAGTCGCATCACCATGGCAAACGCGGCGATCTTGGTGGCACTGCCGATAAACAGGGTAACCGGGGTCGGGGCGCCCTGGTAGACGTCAGGCACCCACATGTGAAACGGCACCGCACCCAGCTTGAAGGACAGGCCGACCACGATGAACGTCGCGGCAAAGACCAGCGGGACGCTGGCCTCCTGCCCTTTCAGGCTGTCTGCAATCAGGCCGATATCCAGCGTGCCGGTCAGGCCGTACAGGATCGACATGCCATACAGCAGCATGCCGGACGCCAGTGCGCCCAGCACAAAATACTTCATGGCGGCTTCGGAACAGGGATACGAATCGCGGTTGAAGGCCACCATCGCATACAGCGACAGCGACAGCAGTTCCAGGCCCAGGTAGACGGTCAGCAGACTGTGCGCGGAGACCAGGATCATCATACCCAGCATGGCGAACAGGCCCAGCACATAGTACTCGCCCCGGAACAGTTTTCGTTCCGCAAGATAATGTCGCGAGTACAGGAATGCCAGGAAGGTGACCAGGTAGATAAACACCTTCAGTGTACTGCCCATGGCATCCGCGATATAGGTGCCGAAGAACGCCAGCTCGCCCTGCCCGCTCCCGGTCGTCATGGTGATGACCGCGGCAAATACCAGCGTGAACTGTGCCAGCCAGTAGCTGATGGCGCGCTCCCGGTCCTTCAGGAACAGGTCCAGCACCAGGATCGCGCAGGTCATCGACAGCACGAAGATTTCGGGCAGGATCAGCATAAATTCAGCAGGCGCAACGATCATGAGTTTCCCTTACAGCTTCGATACCGAAATGTGAGCGACCAGGTTCTGGATACTGACCTGCATCACTTCCACCAGCGGCGCCGGCCATAACCCGATCAGCAGCACCATGAACACCAGGCTGCCGAGAATGACGATTTCGCGCCCGTTGACATCCTGCAGCGCCGCTACACGGTCGTTGGCGACTTCACCAAACATCACGCGTTTGACCATCCACAGGGTATAGGCCGCGCCCAGTATCAGGGTGGTCGCCGCCAGGAAGGCAATCCAGAAACTGGCCTTGAAGCTGGCGAGGATCACCATGAACTCGCCGACAAAGCCGGAAGTCCCCGGCAGCCCGGCATTGGCCATGGCAAACAGCATCATGAAGGCGGCAAACACCGGCATGGTATTTGCCACACCGCCGTAATCTGCGATCTCGCGGCTGTGCATGCGGTCATACAGTACACCCACGCACAGGAACATGGCCGCGGAGATGAAGCCGTGCGACACCATCTGTACCATGCCGCCTTCCATGGCCATCACCGAACCGTGGCTGCTACCGGCGTTGTTATCCATGATGGTGAACACCAGGAAGAAACCCAGCGTGGCAAAGCCCATGTGTGCAATCGATGAATAGGCAATCAGTTTTTTCATATCCTGCTGCACCAGCGCCACAAAACCGATATATACCACCGCGGTCAACGACATGAAGATGATCAGCCAGTCCAGCTCGTGACTGGCATCCGGCGTAATGGGCAGACTGAAGCGCAGGAAACCGTAACCGCCGATTTTCAGCATGATGGCCGCCAGGATCACCGAGCCGCCGGTGGGCGCTTCCACGTGGGCGTCCGGCAACCAGGTATGCACCGGCCACATGGGCACCTTGACCGCAAACGCCAGCAGGAAGGCCAGGAAGATCAGCACCTGCTCTGTCAGGCCGAGCCTGAGCACGTGGAAATCAAGGATCGCGAAACTGCCCGACAGGGTATGCATGTAGATCAGCGCCACCAGCATGAACACCGAGCCCAGGAAGGTATACAGGAAAAACTTGATGGTCGCGTAGACACGGCGCGGCCCGCCCCAGATCCCGATGATCAGGAACATCGGGATCAGCATGCCTTCCCAGAACACGTAGAACAGCATGGCGTCCAGGGCAGCAAATACACCGTTCATCAGGCCTTCCATGATCAGGAAGGCCGCCATGTACTGCGCCGGACGCTCCTTGATCACTTCCCAGCCCGCCAGGATCACCAGCACACTGGTAAAGGTGGTGAGGATGATCAGCGGCATGGAAATACCGTCGATACCCAGCTGGTAATAGATATTGAACGCCGGCACCCAGGAGGCCTTTTCCGGGAACTGCATGTCCGCCGTGCTGACGTCAAAGCCGGTGTACAGCAACAGGCTGGTCAGGAACGTAATCACGGCCACAGCCAGTGCCAGCGGACGCGGGTTCAGGCTCGGCCACTGGCTGGTCGCGAGCACCAGCAGGCCGCCGACTATCGGCATCCAGATCACCAGACTGAGCAACGGAAACTCACCCATCAATAAACCCTTTCAATAAACTGCCCGACAGTGCACCCGTTTGCAGCAAGCAGTGGAGAATACCGCCCCAAAAATATAAATGTATCATGCTCCAGGAGCCAACCAGAGAAACCAGCTCAGCAACAGCAGCAGGCCGATAATCATACTGAAGGCATAGTGATACAGGTAACCGGTCTGCACGTGCCGAACCACACCGGACACCCATCCCACCAGCCTGGCGCTGCCGTTCACCAGCAGGCCGTCGATCAGCAGCACGTCACCCAGTTTCCACAGCGTCCAGCCGGTACCACGCGCTCCGCCGGCAAAGAAAATCTCGTTGAAGCGGTCAAAGCCGTACTTATCGAGCATGATGCGGTAGACCAGCTGGAAACGCTGCGCCAGTTGCTCCGCAATCGAAGGCTTCTGCGTGTAGATGAACCAGGCCGTGCCCAGGCCCGCCGTGGCCAGCCAGAACGCCGGGCCGGTCAGGCCGTGCAGGATGAACGCACTGGTGCCGTGGAATTCCTCGGCCAGGTGGCCCACGACATCGTGTGCGTGACTGACGAAAATCGCATCACCGAAGTAGTCGCCAAACACCACCGGGTCGATCCAGTAGCCCGCCACCACGGACGGGATCGCCAGCATGATCAGCGGCACGGTCACGACCGCCGGCGTCTCGTGCAGGTGCGCACGGGTGTGCTCGTCAAAGCGCTCATGGGTATGGAACACCAGGAAGAACATACGGAAACTGTACAGGGCGGTAATGAACACACCGGACAGGACCGACACGTAGGCAAAACCGGAACCGGCAATGTGCGAGGCATGCACCGCCTCGATAATGGTGTCCTTGGAAAAGAACCCGGCAAACCCCGGAAAACCGATCAGCGCCAGCGAACCGACCAGTGAGGTCCAGTAGGTGATGGGCAGGTACTTCCTCAGTCCGCCCATCTTGCGGATATCCTGCTCGTGGTGCATGGCGATGATCACCGAACCGGCGGCAAGGAACAGTAACGCCTTGAAGAACGCGTGGGTCATCAGGTGAAAAATACCCACCGAGTAGGCCGACACACCCAGCGCCACGGTCATATACCCCAGTTGGGAAAGTGTCGAATAGGCGATCACCCGCTTGATGTCGTTCTGAACCAGTCCCAGGAAACCCATGAACAGGGCGGTAATGGAACCGATCACCAGTACGAAGCTCAGCGCGGTCTCGGACAGCTCGAACAACGGCGACATGCGCGCCACCATGAAAATACCGGCCGTGACCATGGTGGCGGCGTGGATCAGGGCGGAAATCGGCGTGGGGCCTTCCATGGAATCGGGCAGCCACACGTGCAGGGGCACCTGCGCGGATTTACCCATGGCGCCGATGAACAGCAGGATGCAGATCACGGTCATTACGGACCAGTCACTGCCGGGGAAAATCTGCATGGTGCTGCCGGCCATGGCCGGCGCCGCGGCAAACACCCCGGCATAATCCAGCGTGTTGAAATACATGACGATGGCGGCAATACCCAGCAGGAAACCAAAGTCGCCGACGCGGTTGACCAGGAACGCTTTGAGGTTGGCGTAGATGGCCGAGGGCCGCTTGTACCAGAACCCGATCAACAGGTAGGACACCAGGCCCACCGCTTCCCAGCCGAAGAACAGCTGCAGGAAGTTGTTGGACATGACCAGCATCAGCATCGAGAAGGTAAACAGCGCGATATAACTGAAAAAACGCTGGTAACCCGGGTCGTCACTCATGTAGCCGATGGTGTAGATATGCACCATCAGGGAGACGAAGGTCACCACCAGCAGCATCAGGGTGGTCAGCCGGTCGACCAGGAAGCCCACCTGCATGTGGATGCCATCCGATACCATCCAGGTATACACCGGGCCGTTGAACGGCTCGTTACCGTCGATCACCATATACTTGAAGACCACGACCGAAAGCACGAACGAGGTGGCCACGCCGAGGATAGTCACCCAGTGCGCACCGCTGCGGCCGATCACCTTGCCAAACAGGCCGGCCAGCAGGGCACCGGCCAGGGGTGCAAGAACGATAGTGAGGTAGATATTCTCCACGGCGCTTATCCTTTCATGCTGTCCAGGTCGTCGACATTGATGGTGTGACGGTTACGGAACAGTACCACCAGGATGGCCAGGCCGATGGCTGATTCCGCCGCGGCCACAGTAAGGATAAAGAACACAAACACCTGGCCGGAGATATCACCCGTGAAATGCGAGAAGGCGATAAAGTTGGTATTCACCGCCAGCAGCATCAGCTCGATGCACATCAGCAGGATGATAACATTCTTGCGGTTGATAAAGATGCCGGCCACGCTCAGCCCGAACAACACCGCACCCAGTATCAGATAGTCAGCAAGTACCATAGCGTTTTACGGAAGTGACCGGATCAGTCCTTCGTTTCCGCCTCCATTTTGATAACGCGCACACGGTCTGTACTACGCACCTTGACCTGCTCGGCAGGATTCTGGGTCTTGGTGCCCTTGCGCTTGCGCATGGTCAGGGCAATGGCGGCAATGATCGCCACCACCAGGATCACCGAGGCAATTTCGAATGGATATACATAGTCGGTGTACAACACACTGCCCAGCTCGCGGGTATTACTGTAGTCCGCCGCGTGCGGCACCGGTGCCGGCATCTGCCCGGCACTGAAATACCGGCTGTGCACCACCAGGTACATCTCGAACAGCATCAGGCCAGCCACCGACAGACCCACCGGCAGGTACCTGATAAAGCCTTCCCGGATGGGTGAGGTATTGATGTCCAGCATCATCACCACGAACAGGAACAGCACCATGACAGCCCCCACGTACACCAGCACCAGCGTAATGGCGAGGAACTCGGCCTCCAGCAACAACCACAGGGCAGCGCAGGTGAAAAACGCCAGCACCAGGTGCAGGGCCGCGTGCACCGGGTTGCGCACGGTGATGACGCGCGTGGCGGCATACACCAGGATGGCAGCAAACAGGTAGAAAACGATTTTCTCGAAAGCGATCATGGCTTACCTGTAGATGGCATCGGCAGCACGGTCCGCTGCTATCTGCGCTTCGTATTTGTCACCCATGGCCAGCAATTTGTCCTTGGTCATGATGTTCTCACCACGGTTTTCAAAATGATATTCGTACACCCGCGTTTCCACGATGGAATCCACCGGGCAGGACTCCTCACAGAAGCCGCAGAAAATGCACTTGAACAGGTCGATGTCGTAGCGCGTGGTGCGGCGCGTACCGTCCTCGCGCGGCGCGGCTTCTATGGTGATAGCCAGCGCCGGGCAGACCGCCTCGCACAGCTTGCAGGCAATACAGCGTTCCTCGCCGTTGGGATAGCGGCGCAGCGCGTGCAGGCCACGGAAGCGGTGCGACTGCGGCGTCTTCTCTTCCGGGTACTGCACGGTGATCTTTTTCGAGAACAGGTGCTTGCCGGTCAGGCGCATGCCTTTCAGCAGCTCCCACAGGAACAGGCTTTTTACCTGGTGCTTGATGGCAGGAATCATATCATTCGCCTCAGTCGAACCACGGCCCCAGGCCGCCCACCACCGCGGCGCCCTCGATCGCCAGCCAGACGATGGTGATGGGAATGAACACCTTCCAGCCCAGGCGCATGATCTGGTCATAGCGGTAGCGCGGGAAGGTGGCGCGGAACCAGAGGTAGCAGAACAGGAACAGCGAAGTCTTCGCCAGCAGCCAGAACAGGCCCGGCACCCAGTTGAACATCGGCTCCAGCACCGGGATGCCCTGGAAGGGTGACAGCCAGCCGCCCATGAACATCAGCGCAGCCAGGGTTGCAATCAGGATCATGTTGGCGTATTCGGCGAGGAAGAACACCGCGAAGGCCATGCCCGAGTATTCCACGTGGAAACCGGCGACGATTTCCGACTCGCCCTCCGCCACGTCGAAGGGCGCGCGGTTGGTCTCGGCGACGCCGGAAACAAAATAGATGACAAACAATGGCAGCAGCGGCAACCAGTACCAGTGCAGGAAACCTCCTTCCTGCGCCCGCACGATGTCGCCGAGGTTGATACTGCCGGCCGCCATCAGCACACCGACCAGCGCAAAACCCATGGCAATTTCATAGGAGACGATCTGCGCCGCGCTGCGCATGGTGCTGAGAAAGGCGTATTTTGAGTTGGATGCCCAGCCGGCAATGATGACGCCGTACACGCCGATGGAGGTCAGCGCGAGGATGTACAGCAGGCTGGCATCCACGTCCGCCAGCACCAGCCCGTCCGAAAACGGGATCACGGCCCAGGCCGCCAGCGCCGGCGCAATCACCAGGGTCGGGGCGATCACGAACAGGTAGGGGTTGGATTTCGAAGGAACGATGATTTCCTTGAACATCAGCTTGACGGCATCTGCGATCGGCTGCAGCCAGCCACGCGGTCCGACGCGGTTGGGGCCGATGCGTAACTGCATGTAGCCGATGATCTTGCGCTCGGCATAGGTCAGGTAGGCGACACTGAGCATCAGGGGTATCACGATGATCAGGATCTTGGCGAGGATGAATACACCCGTAAGGATCCAGTCGATATAGCTTGTCTCAGCCATGGCCCGTTGTTATGCCTTTTTTACCTGTAGTGTGCCAAAGGGTGCGCCCAGTGCAAGGGTGGCTTCGATCGCCATCGGTACCAGCGCGGCGCCTTCGGACACACGATCGCTGACGATCACGTCGAGCTCGACCGCCTGATCGCCCTGCCGCACCGAGGCCCGGTCACCCGTGGCCAGCCCCAGTCGAGCCGCCTCGGAAGCATGCAGGCTCACGGCCGCGACATCGGCATCCGGGGTATGCTGCAGCGCAACAGCCCGGCGCACCAGGTTGTCGACCGCGTACATGGGCAGACTGGCGATGCGTTGCAGACCCTCGGTGAAAGCCGGTAAGTCGCCTGCCTCCCCCGCCTGCGTGTTGTCCACCTGCACCGAACCGATCTGGTCCGCCAGGGCATCACGCACCTGCTCCGACGAGGTCTGCCCGAAACCTTCCAGTTCCAGCAGGTTGCCCAGCACGCGTAACACTTTCCAGCCGGGCCGACTGCCGCCCGGCGCACGCGATACCGCGGCAAAACTCTGCCAGCGCCCCTCACAGTTGACAAAGGTACCGGAGGTTTCCGCGTAACTGTTCATGGGCAGCAGCACATCGGCATAGTCACGCATACGCTCCGTTACAAAGGGCGTCATCGCTACCACGAACTCTGCCTGTTGCAGCGCGGCCAGCGCCTGCGCGCCATTGGCGCAATCCAGTTCCGGCTCGATGCCCAGCAGAAAATAGTTTTTCAACGGCTGGTCGATCATCTGCGCAGCGCTCAGGCCGGCCCGGGTCCTGGCCTTGCCCGCCACGCTGCGGTGCGGCAATACACCGGCCAGGCAGGCGCCCGCGCTGTTGGCACCATCCGACAGGAAACCGACACGGGCGCCACTCAGCTCTGCGATCAACACCGCCAGCGCGCGCAACGCAGAAAACGCCGGGTGCATGCCGGCTTCCAGCCCCAACAGGAGTGTGGCCTGACCGGCCTCGCTCAGGGTCGCTGCCATCGCCTGCTCGGTGGCATCCGGCAGGGTCTGGTCGATGACGGCCTGCAAATCCTGCGGCGCACGCGCCTTTTTGCTCTGCAGCAGGGCGGCCGCCACCCCTGCCAGTGACTGCACCAGGCGTGACGGGGCCACGATCGCCTTGTGCGCAACGGCAAAGGTATAGGGATGATCCACCGTATTGATCAACATGACACGGGCGCCGGCCTGGGCGGCCTTGCGTATACGGTGACCGATGATTGGCTGGTCCTTACGCGGATTGGCACCGACCAACAGCAGTGCGTCGGCGTTCTCCAGTTCCTCGATGGTCTGACCGAGGAAGGGGAATACCGGCTGCGCCTGTTGGCCGCAGAAATCCGTCTGCCGCAGGCGATGATCGATATTGCTGACGCCCAGTCCCTCGGCGAGCCGGTTGACCAGCACCTGTTCTTCCAGGGTCGCGCTGGGTGACACCAGCACGCCCAGCTGGTCCGCTCCCTGGCTGTCGACCCGTTCACGCAGGGCCTGCGCCACCACGTGCAGGGCTTCCTCCCATTCCACACTCTGCCAGCCATTGGCCTTTTTGATCATGGGTACATCAAGGCGGTCGTCACTGTTGACACCCTGGTAGGAAAACCGGTCACGGTCCGACAGCCAGACTTCGTTCACGGCTTCGTTTTCGCGGGGTACAGCACGCATCAGCCTGCCGTTGCGGGTATGCAGGTACAGGTTGGAGCCGACACAATCGTGCGGCGCAACCGAAGGCGCCTGTACCATCTCCCAGGCGCGCGCCGAGAAACGGAACGGTTTGGAGGTCAGCGCGCCGACCGGGCACACGTCGATGATATTACCCGACAGCTCCGAACCGATATGGTGTTCGACCCAGGTGCCGATTTCGACATTCTCGCCACGTCCCAGGCCGCCCATCTCCTTGAAACCGGCTACGTGCTGCAGGAAGCGCACACACCGTGTGCAGTGGATACAGCGCGTCATGTCCGAGGCGATCAGGGCGCCAAAGTCCTTGTCCCTGACCACACGCTTCTTTTCACTGAAACGCGACACACCGCGGCCATACTCCAGCGCGACATCCTGCAATTCGCATTCCCCGCCCTGGTCACAGATGGGGCAGTCCAGCGGGTGGTTGATGAGCAGGAACTCCATCACCGCGCGCTGCGCCTGTTTGGCGAAATCCGAACGGGTGCGGATCTTCATGCCATCCATGACCGGCGTGGCGCAGGCCGGCAGGGGCTTGGGCGCCTTCTCCACCTCCACCATGCACATGCGGCAGTTGGCGGCTACCGGCAGCTTCTTGTGGTAGCAGAAACGCGGCACGCTGATGTCGTTCTCGTCGGTGATCTCGATGATCATGGCACCCTTGCGCGCCGGGTACTCGACCCCGTCGATCTCCACCGTCACCATGTCCTCGGCTACCGTGTCCGGTTTGGCGCTCATGCAGCGGCCCCCTTGCCGGCGACGCTGCGGTGGCTGCTGGTGCCGGGCATGCAGTTTTTATGCTGCACGTGGTATTCAAATTCGTGGCGAAAGTGCTTGATGAAACTCTGTACCGGCCAGGCTGCGGCATCACCAAAGGCACAGATGGTATGTCCCTCGATCTGGCCCGCCGCGCTCGCCAGCAGGTCGATGTCCTCCATCGTGCCCTGCCCTTCCTCGATACGCTTGATCACACGGTACATCCAGCCGCAACCCTCGCGACAGGGTGTGCACTGACCGCAGGACTCCGCGTAATAGAAGCGCGAAATGCGCATCAGTGCTTTCACCATGCAGGTGCTGTCGTCCATCACGATCATCCCGGCGGAACCCAGCGCCGAGCCCGCCTTCGACAGCGAGTCATAGTCCAGGTCCGTATCCATGATCTGCTCGGCCGTCATCACCGGCATGGAACAGCCACCGGGTATCACTGCCTTGAGCGTGTGACCGCTGCGTACACCGCCCGCCAGTTCCAGCAGGTCTTTGAACGGCGCGCCCAGCGGGATCTCGTAGTTACCCGGTTTGTTGACGTGGCCGGAAACACACCAGATCTTTTCACCGCCGTTATTGGGACGCCCCAGGTTCAGGAACCACTCGCCGCCGTTACGCAGTATGGCCGGCACAGACGCCAGGCTTTCAGTGTTGTTGATGGTGGTCGGCTTGCCGTACAGGCCGAAGTTGGCGGGGAACGGTGGCTTGAAACGCGGCTGGCCTTTTTTACCTTCCAGGGAATTCAGCAGCGCGGTTTCCTCACCGCAGATATAGGCGCCTGCACCCAGGTGGCTGTGCAGCTCAAAATCGATACCGGAGCCTTTCAGGTTCCGGCCCAGCAGGCCGGCCTCGCGGGCTTCCTTCAGCGCCTGTTCGAAACGTTCGTATGGCTCGTGGTGAAACTCGCCGCGCATGTAGTTGTAGCCAACGGTTGCGCCCATCGCGTAACCGGCAATGGCCATGCCCTCGATCAACGCGTGCGGGTTGTAACGCAGAATGTCGCGGTCCTTGCAGGTGCCCGGTTCGGATTCGTCCGAATTGCAGACAATGTACTTCTGGCCCGGCGCCGTGCGCGGCATGAAACTCCACTTCAGGCCGGTGGGGAAACCCGCACCGCCACGACCGCGCAGGCCGGAGCTCTTGACGATCTCGATAATCTCTTCCTGCGGTGTTTTTTCCGCCAGGATCTTCTTCCAGGCATCATAACCACCGATGCCGAGATAGTTCTCCAGCGTCCACGGCTGGTCGAATTTCAGTGTGGTAAAACAGACCTGGTTGGTCATGGTCTACTCCAGCCCGTCCAGAATCTGATCCACTTTCTCAAGGGTCAGGTTCTCGTGATAGTGACCGTTCACGGTCATCATGGGGGCGCCGATACAGGCCGCCAGGCACTCTTCTTCCTTTTTCAGGGTAATGCGCCCGTCGGCGGTGGTCTCTCCCCATTGAATACCCAGCTTGTTCTCGATGTGGGCAATGATATCGTCCGCACCGCACAGCATGCAGGAAATGTTGTTGCAAACCGCCACGATATTACGGCCCACCGGCTCCAGTTCCAGCATGGAATAGAAAGTACCGACCTCGTACACCGATACCGGCGGCATATCCAGGTACTCGGCCACGCTGTCCATCATTTCCCGGGTCAACCAGCCCTCGCCGTGCTCCTGTGCGGTGAACAGCGCCGTAATCACCGCCGACTGCTTCTGGTCCGGCGGGTATTTCTGCAACCAGGCATCGATCACGTCGCGCACGGCCTGCGGCAGTTGTCGGTCTTCGGTTACGGGTGTCGGGGTACTCATCAGCGGTCAATCTCACCAAATACAATATCCATCGTGCCGATGATCGCCACCACATCGGCCAGCATGTGGCCGCGCGCCATTTCGTCCATGGCGGACAGGTGCGCAAAACCCGGCGCGCGGATCTTCACACGGTAGGGCTTGTTGGCGCCATCCGAAATCAGATACACACCGAACTCGCCCTTGGGGTGTTCCAGCGCGGCGTACACTTCACCTTCCGGAACACAATAGCCCTCGGTAAACAGCTTGAAGTGATGGATCAGGGCTTCCATATCCTGCTTCATTTCCTCACGTGGCGGCGGTGCCACCTTGTGATCGCCCACCATCACGGGGCCGGGATTCACGCGCAACCAGTCGATGCACTGTTTAATGATGCGATTGGACTGGCGCATTTCCTCGATGCGCACCAGGTAACGATCATAACTGTCGCCGTTGGTGCCGACGGGAATATCGAAATCCATGCGGTCGTAGACTTCGTAGGGCTGTTTCTTGCGCAGGTCCCAGGCGATACCCGAGCCGCGCAGCATGGGGCCGGTAAAGCCCAGTTGCCGGGCGCGTTCCGGTGTAACGATACCAATATCGACAGTACGCTGCTTCCAGATCCGGTTGTCGGTCAGCAGGGTCTCGTACTCGTCGACGCAGGCCGGGAAGCGCGCCACGAAATCGTCCAGGAAATCCAGCAAGGAACCCTGGCGGTTACGGTTGAGGCGATCGACATCCCCCTGGCTGTGCCAGCGCGACGACTGGTACTGCGGCATACGGTCCGGCAGGTCGCGGTATACACCGCCCGGCCGGTAATAGGTGGCGTGCAGGCGCGCGCCCGACACGGCCTCGTAGGCATCCATCAGGTCTTCGCGTTCGCGGAAGGTATACAGGAACGCGGTCATGGCGCCGACGTCGAGTCCGTGCGCCCCCAGCCACAACAGGTGGTTGAGGATACGGGTAATCTCGTCGAACATGACGCGAATGTATTGAGCACGCTCCGGCACTTCCACGCCCAGCAGTTTTTCGATGGCCATGACGTAACCATGCTCGTTGCACATCATGGACACGTAATCGAGCCGGTCCATGTAACCGATACTCTGGTTATATGGCTTGCTCTCCGCCAGCTTTTCCGTGGCGCGGTGCAGCAGGCCGACGTGCGGATCGGCACGCTGCACGGTTTCACCATCCAGTTCCAGCACCATGCGCAGCACACCGTGCGCAGCGGGGTGCTGGGGACCGAAGTTCAGGGTGTAGTTTCTTATTTCAGGCATGGGGATCGGGGGACAGATTTCGGACAGATTTCAAATCTGTCCCCTTCTGTCTGATTCATCGGATGTCGTTTCTTCACCGGCCTGCGTGCGAATCACCTTCGGCACCAGCACGCGCGGTTCAATACTGACCGGCTGGTAGATGACGCGCTTCTGCCCGGGATCATACCGGACTTCCACGTTCCCGCTGAGCGGGAAATCCTTGCGGAACGGGTGACCGATAAAACCGTAATCGGTCAGCAGGCGCCGCAGGTCCGGGTGCCCTTCGAACAGGATGCCAAACAGGTCGAACGCTTCGCGTTCGAACCAGTTGGCACTGCTCCAGATATCCAGCACCGAAGGGATCACCGGCAACTGATCGTCGACGGCAAATACCCGGATACGCAGGCGCTGGTTGTTTTTTATAGACAGCAAGTGATACACCGCCGCAAAGCGCCGGTCTTGTTGCGGCGTCTCTGTCGACAGTTCTTCCTCCAACCCTGGCAGGCGCCCGGCCGTCCTGGCGTCCACGCCACGGCTGAACCCTGTCCCGGTTGTCTCCTCCGTCGCCCACTCGGTCTCACCCCAGGCGAGGTAATCGACGCCACAGACGTCGATCAGTTGTTCAAAATGAAAATTCTTTTCGTCGCGCAGCGCCGTACAGGTTGCCGGCAGATCAGCGGGCGCCACTTCGATGGTCACTTCACCCTGTGCCACCACCGCAGCCTGCAGCGTGTCAGCGAAACGTGCCTGTAACTGCTCAAGAAGTTCCTGCGCCTGCATCGATTACCCTTTTTTACCGCGCGATGGTGTTGGTACGGTGAATTTTATTCTGCAACTGCAGAATGCCATACAGCAGGGCTTCCGCGGTCGGCGGGCAACCGGGCACATAAATATCGACGGGAACCACGCGGTCGCAACCGCGCACCACCGCATAGGAATAATGATAATAACCGCCACCGTTGGCGCAGGATCCCATGGAGATCACCCAGCGCGGCTCCGACATCTGGTCATAGACCTTGCGCAGCGCCGGCGCCATCTTGTTACACAGCGTTCCCGCCACGATCATCACGTCGGACTGCCGCGGGCTGGGACGAAACACCACGCCGAAGCGGTCCAGGTCATAACGGGAAGCACCGGCCTGCATCATCTCGACCGCGCAGCAGGCCAGACCGAAGGTCATCGGCCACATCGAGCCGGTGCGCGCCCAGTTGATGAGCTTGTCGGCCGAGGTGGTAATGAAACCTTCTTCGAGAAGACCTTCCACACCCATCAGGCAGCTACTCCCATTCCAGCGCTCCCTTCTTCCACTCGTAGATAAAGCCGATCACCAGGATGCCCAGGAACATCATCATGGCGATATAACCGAACCAGCCGATGTCATCGAGCACCACAGCCCAGGGAAACAGGAACGCGATCTCCAGGTCAAAGATAATAAAAAGGATAGCCACCAGGTAGTAACGCACGTCGAAACGCATGCGCGTGTCTTCAAAGGCTTCAAAGCCGCATTCGTAGGGCGAGCGTTTTTCGCTGTCGGGCTTTTGGGTCCCGAGCATATAGCCCATCAGCGTCATCACCAGCCCTGTGCCCACGCCAATGGCGATGAAGATCAGAACCGGTAAATAGTTTTCCAGCATGCCAGCCTTCTCCGACGCGCCCGGTCGATGCCGGGTGGTATTTTTATCTGGCCGCACTCATGCGAGCCGCCCCGCAGTCTAGGCCAGTTGGCGGAACAGAGTCAAGCAAGGCCGGTTGTTGATTCCGGCCCAAAATCAAGAGCTTAAGTTATGCTTCTGGGGCCATAAAAAAAGCCCGTGCAAACAGCAGGATTTTGACGCTTGCACGCCCCGGGGCGCAGACCGGACGACAGCCCGCCACTTGAATTCAGGCAGGTGCGCGCGTAGTCTCCACGCGGTATTTTTACACGGTCTACCCATGTCCCACCTCCTCCATTCCGGAACCCAGGCCCTGCATTCTTTCCGCAAGATTGTTTCCCGGCGCCTGCTCAGGACCCTGATGTTCTTCCAGTCCGAAGAACGCAAACTGCTGGCGGAACGCCGGCTGCGCGGTCGCGAACAGTACCGGCGCCTGCAGAAGGCCGACGTCGCGGTGGTCTCCTTCGGCAAGAGCGGCCGCACCTGGTTGCGCGTCATGCTGTCGCGCCTGTACCAGCAGATGCACGGTCTGCCCGAACGTTCCATGCTCAGTTTTGACAATTTTCACCGCATGAACCGCGCCATCCCGCGCATTTTTTTCACTCACGATACCTATATCGGCGATTACACCGGTCAGAAAGAGTCCAAGGCGCCCTTTTACGACAAGAAAGTCGTGCTACTGGTACGCGACCCCAGGGATGTAGCCGTATCCCAGTTTTTCCAGTGGAAACACCGCATGAAGGAGCACAAACGCGCCATCAACAAGTACCCCAAAGGCGGCGCCGATGTTTCTGTGTTCGATTTCGTCATGGAGTCCGACGCCGGACTGGTGTGGGTCATCGATTTCCTCAATGTGTGGGCCAGGGAAGCCGGGAAGATCGATCAGTTTTTCCTGCTGCGCTACGAGGACCTGAAGTCGCGTCCGCAGGAGATGCTGAAGAAACTGGCGGAATTCATGGGCACGCCGGCAACGGAGGAACAAATCCGCGAAGCGGTGGAATTTTCCTCCTACGAAAATATGAAAAAAATGGAAGCGAAAAACACCTTCTGGCTGAGCGGCGGCCGCCTCGCCCCCGGCGACCGTTCCAACCCCGACAGCTACAAGGTCCGCCGTGCCAAGGTGGGTGGCTACCGGGATTACTTCGACGATCAGCAGGTGGAACAGATCGAGGAACTGGTGTCCGCAAGGCTGTTGCCTTTTTTCGGCTACACGCGCGCAGAGTAATTCGTTCGCAGGCCGGACAAAAGCGCTTGCGCGTTGAACGCCGCAGGCGGCCCGAAGCGTGGGCGAAGCGCGTGGCGTACTCACCCTTCGGAGCACCTGCAGGAACGGCCGCCTGTTCACAAAAGCCTGCTGCAACGATCACGCTGCCAGCGAGGGTGTCCGCTCCAGCACTTCAAAAGCATCGTGCCGGATATGGTTTTTGGCCATTTCCTCGCGCAGCATGTCCTCCGTGACGATGCCCTGCTCCAGGCACTCGCGCAACAGGCCAAAAAAGAAACGCTCCTGGTTGGGATCCGGGTGCCGGCCATAGCGGCCGGCAAACCGGTAATCGCCGAACAGCGCGCGCCGCGCGCGACGTATCCAGTGCTTCGGCGGGAACAGGCGGAAGGTATCCGCCGCACGGTAATCCACCGGCAGCCCGGTTTTCCAGGGCTGGTGCTTGCGCTTGGTGGTGTGCAGCATCCTGGTCTGCCCGGTCAGGCGGTCGAAGTCATTCCACTCCGGTTCGAAAAAACCGATGGTGTCGGGATCCTCGTACTTCAGGCATACCCACTTCATGTAGTCACGCTCGAAGCTGAACATGGCATTGAACTGCGCTTCGAACTTCCAGTGGGTGAGCTTCGCGTTATCCAGCAGCATCACACTGGTGGCCAGGCAGCCGCGCCGGCCCTTGGCGCCTGATTTTGGCCGGCACAGGATCGCCTTGCCCTGCATATCGCGCGACAGCAATTCCCAGATATCCGCGCGCGCAAACACGTCCGGGTCGATCACCACCGCGCGGCCCTGGTATTCCATCAGCTGCGGCGGCAGGAAACGCATCGGTGTAAACGACTGCAGGTCATCCTTCACCCACTCGCGCTTGCCACCGTCACGCAGATAGGTATTTCCCTCCTGGGCGCGCAGAAAAGGGAAATCGGCATAATTCATGATGCGGACGGCAAACCGGTCGTTGTGCGTGGAATAGCGGCGCAGGGCGTACTCGGCGACCAGTGCGCCGAGATACTGCTTGTCGTTAGCCTGAATGTATACGCAGTACTCCACTGCCGCTGTCCTCCTGCAAGATCGCCTCATTCTAAACTGCGGGCCGTGTTTTACCAACAAAGCCCGTCACCACGGTCTGGTCAATACCCCTCGCATGCCGCAAAATGGCGGCCTGCGAAGAACCACGGTTTATAAGGATTTATCCAGCTTGGCGAAACTCTTTCTGGGCAGCAAGCACACCGACTGGTCACCCCGGCTGCTGCGGCTACTGTGGGCACTGGAAGCCGGTGTCATCGGCCTGCTCGGGGCACTGGCGCGCTTGCTTCCCCCGGATGCCGCCTCTGCAACGGGGCGCGCTATCCTGTCCCGGCTGGGTCCGCGCCTCGACAAGACACGCCATATACGGCGTAACCTGAACATCGCCTTCCCGGGAAACAGTGCCGCGGAGAACGACCGACTGGTGCGCGCGATCTGGGGCAACATCGGCTCCATACTCACCGAATACCCCCATCTCGGCCGCATCTGCCGCAAGGGACCGGGGCAGCGGCTGGACTGTGTGATCGAGGGCGACCCGGCCGTGTTCCGCGACAGCGGCCGAGCCGCGGTGTTCGTTACGGCCCATCTCGCCAACTGGGAACTCGCCGCGGGCGCCGTCGTGCAGCAGGGCGTGCCGTTGAGTGTGGTCTACACCCGCCTGCAGAATCCCTGGATGGACCGTCTCCTGTACCGGGCCCGCACAGCCCTCGGATGCGGGCTGGTGGAACGCGACCAGGCTGCGCGTGAACTGCTGCGCTGCCTGAAAAAAGGCACCTCCGTGGGTCTGCTGGTCGACCAGCGCGTCGACACGGGGGAGCCGGTGCCCTTTTTTGGCCGGGATATGCTGACCTCGACCACCCCGGCCCTGCTGGCGCTGCGCTTTGATTGTGACCTGATCCCGATCCAGATCCAGCGTCTGCACGGTGCACGCTACCGGGTAATCTTTCACAAGCCGGTCGTCGCCACGCGTGACGATGCCGGGAACGCCGAAAAAATCCTGGAAATTACAGGGAAGATCAACAGGTTGTTTGAATCCTGGATCCGCGAGCGACCACAGGAATGGATGTGCACCAAGCGCCGCTGGCCAAAGGACCGGCAACATCCCGGGAGCAACTGAAGCCCGGCTGCAGGGTAAATCACTGGATGTTCAAAAATGAACTCACCGCCACTTCCCTATATAATGCGCTGCCGTATACGCCCCCTGGACCCGCCGAGTGTTATTCACCGACAAAGACAACGCCAGAAAAGCCCTGATCATCGGCCCCACGGCCGTGCTGCCACGCCCGCTGCGCGTAGCGCTGCGACGCAAACTGCTCGGCAACCTGGAAGTCGACATCGCCCGCCGTTCCCGGCTGATCATCGTCGCGCACCCCAAGAGCGGCAACACCTGGCTCAAGGTCATGCTCACACGCCTGTACGGCATCCGTCACGGCATCGCGCCGGAAGATTTTGCCCGCTACCCGGCACTCGCCGACCGCAACCCGGAGATCCCGCGCTTCGCTGCCACCAACGGCTGGTACAGCTATGAACGCGCGGTGGGTGATCTGTTGACACCGGAAGCCCCGGACTCGGAACTCAGGCACAAGCCGGTGGTGCTGCTGGCGCGTAACCCGCTCGATATCGCCGTGTCCTGGTATTTTCAGTTCACCAAACGCCAGTCGGCACACAAACAGGAACTGATCAACGCCACCCTGGCACACCCGGTCGACCGCAGCCGCATCGAGATGTGGGATTTTGTACGCCACAGCGATATCGGCCTGCCGTCACTGATCGATTTCCTGAACTACTGGGTGCACAACCTGGCCGCGCTGGATCACACCCTGCTCACCAGCTACGAAGCCCTGCGCGCCGACCCGGCCGCAGTACTGAAACAGATCACCACACTGATGGGTGACCGGTTCAGCGACGAGGAAATCCGGCAGGCGGTCGAGTTCGGTTCTTTCGACAACCTGCGCAAACTGGAGAGCGAAGGCTTTTTCCGCTCCGGCGGCCTCACCCTGCGCAACCCGAAGGACCCGGAAAGCTTCAAGGTGCGCCGCGCCAAGGTCGGCGGTTACCGCGACTACTTCAGCGCCGAACAGGCAGACGAACTGGAAGCCCTGGTGCGCGCCCGCCTGTCACCCGCGCTCGGTTACCACGACCACCCGGGCGCACAGACCAGCAGTGCCGCCGTCTGAATCACAGCCCCGCATCTGGTTGTTGCTGGGCGATAAAAAAGGCGACAACGGCCAGGTAGAGACCATCGCCGAAGCCCTGCAGTCCGTGCTCGGCTGGCACTGCGAACTGAAACGCATCAAGGTGCTGGAACCCTTCGTGTTCGGCAAGGCCAGGGTCGGGCCGACGCTCTACCACATCGACCGCGAACACAGCGACCCCTTGCAGGCACCCTGGCCGGACCTGGTCATCACGGTCGGCCGCAGCCCGGCCAACGTGGCCCTCTGGGTTCAGCAGCAGTCCGGCGGTCACAGCAAAATCGTGCTGGTCGGCAAACCCTCCGGCCTGATGGAGCGCTTCGACCTGATTGTCATCAGCACGGAAATCCTGCTTGCACCCTATCCCAATGTACTGCGCATATCGATGCCGCTGATGCGCATCGATGCAGACGCTGTGCAACAGGCCACACGGGAGTGGACGGAAAGATTCGCCGACCTGCCACGCCCGCTGGTCGCCATCATGGTCGGCGGCCCCACCAATCCCTTTATCTACAACGATGCCGTAACCGACCGCCTGATCGAAGCCGCACGCGCCGTCTGTGCAGAAGGCGGAACCCCCTACCTCACCACCAGCCGCCGCACCCCGCCCGCCGTGGTCGAACGGCTGAAAAGCGGCCTGCCCGCAGAGGCACGGCTGTTTGCCTGGTCAGCCGATGCCGGCGACAATCCCTACATGGGGCTGCTGGGGCTTGCCGACCGTTTTATCGTGACCGGCGACAGCATCTCGATGATGGTAGAGGTGACCCGGCTGGGCAAACCGCTGGCGATACTGCCGCTGCCCTGCGGCCTGCTGGGCAGCCTGGACCAGCTGCGCCGTTCGCTGGCGCGCTGGCTGTTCAGCACTGGCGGCGACGGCTGGCGTGACCGGCTGCGCGCCTGGCTGGCACGACTGGTGTATCACTCGCGCTTCATCCGTCATACCCGACACTACCCGGGTTTCCACCAGAAGCTGGTCGACCTGCAGCTCGCCACCTGGTTCGGGGATACGCCGCGCGCGCCCACCGGCCGCTACCCCGACGATGTCAGTATCGTGGTCAGGCGTATCCGCGCCCTGCTGTCGGATCGGCCAGCCGATCAATGAGTTGTTGATCAATCGCAATCACTGCTGTCCCGTTAACCCGCCAACCACGTGACTGAAACATAAGCGGCAGGTACGTTTTGAGCCAGGTCGGGCAAACCGGACATGGGACCGGTATCACCCGGTCAAGACACGCAGAACCTGCCATCCCTGGCCGCTCGACTGCCGCATCCCTGCGGCAGACGGTCCTGACCGGGTGATACCGGCCCCATGTCCTCACCTGCAGGCTCGCTCCAACGTTAACGGGACAGCAGTGAATCGCAATGATTCCTCAATTCGGGGCAGCCGGATGCTACCGCCGGTGAAATTTCCGTGTGATAATGTGCACCTGTTTCGTGCCACGGTGGGCGCGCACGGACTATGGCCTCCCGCAGGACAAACATCATGGCAATTCTGGACCTGACAAACTTCGAAAACGCGCCGCTGCAACACGACCCCTTCGAGTTCGTCGTGGCGCAGGGCGTGATGAGCCCGGAAGCCATTGAAGCGCTGAACCGCGACTACCCTGCTATCGATCTGCCGGCCAACTACAGCCCCGAAGACCTCGAGTACGGACCCAGCTTCCGGCAGCTGCTGGACGAACTCAACAGCGCGGAATTTGACTCCATCATCGAAAGCAAGTTCGGCGTCGACCTGGAAGGCACCGAAAAGACCATCACCGTACGCAAGTATTCGGAAATGAGCGATGGCAATATCCACACCGACCACTGGAGCAAAATCATTACCGTGCTGATCTATTTCAACCCGGAGTGGACCCAGGAGGGCGGCCGGCTGCGCTTCCTGCGCTCCAAAGACGACATCGAGGATTACGCTGCCGAGATCATCCCGGTCGGGGGTAACATGCTGGCCTTCCGGCGCTGCAAAAACTCGTTCCACGGCTACAAACGTTTCAAGGGCGAACGCCGCATGGTCCAGGTCAACTGGGTCAAGTCCAGCCGCTTTGCCTGGTATGCGCAGCAACTGGCACGCCTGGGCACCCATACCGGCAAACGGCTGTTGCGGATGGCACAGGGGTCGTGAACGCGAGCCCGCTCACCAGGCGCCCTTTCGTCATTGCAGGCGCAGGCGCTTTCGGTTCAGGCCAGGCCCTGGAGATTGCTGCGCTGCGCTCGCAATGACGGCTATATCCTGATCCCATGAACGCACCATCGACGCACCGCCTGTGTCTGGCCTCACCGGTGTTCTACCCCACCTACGGCGGTTCCCAGCGACGTTTCATGAATTACCTGCCGGGCCTGCGTGAACGCGGGCTGGACATCCGCGTCTATACCGGCACACCCAATGCAAAGGAGATGTCGACCGGGGAAACCGCGTTATGGGGCAACTGCCCGACCGGCGAGTTCATGCCCACCACCGAGGTGGCAGGGGTGCCGGTGCACCGCGTCAAGCTGCCGGACAAAAAAGGCACCGCACGCACCCGGACCTATAACGACCGGCTGCTGGAATACTGCCGCATACCGGAATACCGTCCCGACGTGATCCAGATGGTCGGCCCACTGAAACCCATGTCCATGCCCCTGCTGCGGCAGTTGCGCGACATGGGTATCAAGCTGTTGTACGCCGTCACCATTGCGCCACCCGCCCCGAGCAAAAAAAAATGGTTCAAACGCTCGCATTCCAGGGGTGACGAGACTGCGCTCTTCAACCTGCTGGACTGTATTGTCACCAATAACACGCCGCTGCGGGATTTCGTGCAGGCCACCGGGGTCACCACCCGTGTCGAGGTCATTGCCAACGGCGTCGACCTGGAGCGTTTCTACCCGGCGCACTCCCCCGCAGACCGGGAACCGCTGCGAACACAGCTCGGTATTGCCCCGGACGACATCATGATCACCAGCATCGGTGGCATCAGCCCACGCAAGGGCAGTGACCTGATGATCGATGCCTGGGCGCAGCTTGCCGCCGAATTCCCCGGGCTGCACCTGGTGCTGATCGGGCCGCGCAAGGACCTTGAACAGCCCAAGCTGAAGAAATTCAGGCGCCGGATGGAAAAATCGATCCGCCGCTCGGGTGCACCCGGGCGGGTGCACTTCACCGGTCTGGTGGACAATGTAGAAGCGTACCAGCGTGCCAGCGACATCCT
>Ga0256841_1000504_pt1 | contig 40435 bp, 37 predicted proteins | sample 356308metaG_FD_185971 | JGI IMG/M metagenome (GOLD analysis project Ga0256841, IMG submission 185971) | Hydrothermal vent microbial communities from Mid Atlantic Ridge, Atlantic Ocean - 356-308 | ecosystem: Environmental > Aquatic > Marine > Hydrothermal vents | place: Atlantic Ocean: Mid...
GAGTCGCGTGGCCAAGAAATGGACCCGGCCCATTCGGGACTGGAAAACAGCACTCAATCAGTTCGTGATTCTATTCGGAGATCGGGTGCCTCAATAAGCCGGATACACAGTTAATTTGACACCCTCTCAAGGTGCGCTTCAATCAGCACTGGCTACTCCAGAGGCATCACTACGCCACGCCTGCACAGGTGCGAATCGCCCATGCGCCCGTGGCGGAGGCAGCGTGAATTTTGTGAAAAACAGTGTCCAGGATTTCGGGGGCTTTACAGCAGCTCCCAGATCATGTTTCCAATATCCGGCGGATCGGGACTGCATATAGGTTGTCCCCAAAGGGCATCGCGGTTTCGCCATCGTACAACACCACTCCTGCAGAAAACCGTTTTCCAGAAGCTTGTCTAAGTTTGCGCAATCCACGAAAATCCGAGGCTGTTACTGTGGCCGCAGCCTTGATCTCGATAGCAGCAACCTGCTGCCCACTCATTTCCAGCACGATATCTACTTCAGCCCCATCCTTGTCACGAAAATGGTAGAAGTTGAGGACATCTTCCCGCCCGCTTGCCTGGCGGCGCAATTCCTGAAACACGAAGGTCTCGAGGAGTTGGCCCAGTAGTGTGCGGTCAGCCTTCAACGCATCCGCATCCACTCCCAGCAAAGCACAGGCAAGTCCCGTATCGCCCAGGTGCAGCTTGGGCGTCTTGATCAGGCGTCGCAGACGATTGTTGTGCCAGGGTGGCAGTTCTTCCAGCAAGAACACGCGCGTCAGCAAGGTAACGTAGTCACGTATGGTCTGGCGGCTGAGTTGGAAGGGTGACGACAGGTCACTCACGTTGAGCAGCCGGGCGGTCTGTCCGGCGGCCAAGGTCAACAACCGTGGCAAGGCATCAAGCAACCGAATCCGTGCCAGATCCCGTATGTCGCGTTGCACCAGCGTTTCGATGTAATCACGGTACCAGGCGGCCCGTCGCTGTGGCGCCTGACGGGCAAGCGCTGCAGGGTAGCCGCCTGCGACAATCCGTTCGCGCAGCTCGTCCCCGAGACGAGGCCAGTTACCCATTTTGAATCCTGCTCCAAACAGCACGTTCAAGAACGTGGGGGACGTTCTCGCCAGCTCCACCTGGGCCAGCGGGTGCAGTCGCAGAATCTCCATACGCCCGGCCAGGGAATCGGCGAGTTTCGGTACCAGCAGCACGTTGGCAGAGCCCGTAAGCAGAAACCGGCCCGGCACACGATCTCGGTCCACGGTGCTTTTCAGGGTTGTGAACAGTTCGGGAACCCGCTGTACCTCATCGAGAACGGCCCGCTCCGGCAGATCTCCGACAAAACCCACAGGATCTTCCCGGGCAGCGGCCAGCACGACATCGTCGTCGAAGCTGAAATATGTATATCCCCTTCTCTCTCCCACCATGCGCGCCAATGTGGTCTTGCCACACTGGCGCGGCCCATGGATCAGCACGACGGGGGTATCCGCCAACGCCTCATCGAGGCGTGGCTCTACCAGACGGGGATAGATGCCGGGGTCAGCCATGACGGCCAATCGTAACTTTCGGTATCGGCCAATTGCAAGTTTTTCACCGTCCAATCGTAACTTCTATGGAACGGCCATGTGCCCTCGAAGGATCAAGGCAAACGATTTTCATTCTTGAACGCCCAGTAGCAAACAAAAGTCACGCCTACCTGAACCACCAGCAGATGCTTCGATACCGCTTCACGGATGCCCGAGAACGCTCGAAATCGGAACCCGGTACCCTTTGGGGAGGAGTGAGATGAGGGGGGGACGGAAATCGTGTCTAAATCGTGTCTAACTGGAGCCAAAACCACCCCAAAATAAGCCACGATTTAGACGCGATGGGCAGCTAAGCCATTGATTATATGGCGGAGAGGGAGGGATTCGAACCCCCGGACCCTTGCGGGTCAACGGTTTTCAAGACCGCCGCTTTCGACCGCTCAGCCACCTCTCCGAAAGAAAACAAGTCAGGGATGGTCGCGACGGACCTTCGCCAGGGCCGCCTCGGCCCGACGAAGTTCCACCTCGGCCCGGCTCACCCGATCGTAATAGGACTGCTTCAGGTAGCGGGCGCCACTTTGGTTGTGCCGCCAGTCGGCATCGGTCTGCTTCTTGGCCGCCTCCAGGGCAGCGCGGGCACGATCGACCTCGTCCTCGGCACGTTTCAGCCGCTGTTGCCAGTTGCGCAGGCGTTCGTCCAGGTCGATCCGGGTTTGATCGGCAGCGCGTTCCACCTCGTCCTGAACGGACGCGGCATCCCTGACCCGTTCGGGTGGGGGCGGCGGTGCAATCTGCACCGGTTCGACCCGCGCCGCACCGGGGACGGGCTGGGAGGAAAAGGTGACATGACCGTTCTCATCCACGGACTTGTATACACGCTCGGCCGCGGGAACTGCGGGCAGAGAACCGATCAGGCCAGCGAGCACCAGAACCCGAAGCAGGCCGGAATCAATCCTCATAACGCTTGAGAATCTTCTTCTTGGCGGCATCGTATTGTTTTTCATCGATGATCCCTGCTTTGTAGGCCTTGTCCAGGTCCATGAGTTCCTGTCCCATGGTTGTGGTGGTGGTGGAGGTACTGGCCTCCACCTTGGCGCCACCCCCACCACAACCCGAGAGGGTGACCACCGCGGCGAAGAGGAGGACGGTGAGGCTGGACTGAGTACGCATGGCTGACTCCTTCGATTGGGTGTGAATGGCTCGGTTCCCACAGTGATCGGTGTATGCGGTGAGGTCTGCAGACGAGATGGCAATGCACTACGAAGCCCCGCCGGGCCCTACTCCAGGACCTCCAGCCGATCACCCACCTTCAGTTCCCCTTGCTGGTCGTGCAACAGATTCTGCCCGAAATATACCTTGTTCCCCCGCCGCCTGTATTCCGCCAGGGTGCGCAGGGGTTCGACCCCCTTCTCGGCGGTGAGCGGATCGATGCCGGGGATGACACAACGCGAGCAGGGCTTGACCACCCGGAACCCGATCCCACCGATACGGATGCGGCGCCACTGGTCCTCGGCGTACGGGGGGCAACCCCGCACCACCAGATTGGGCCTGAAGCGAATCATGGGGAGCGGCCGATCCAGCCGGGCATTGAGATCCTCCAGGGAGGCCTCGGAGATCAGCAGCAAGGGAAAGCCGTCGGAGAAGGCCGCCTCGTCTGCTGCCGTGGCAAAGGCCGGATCCACTGGACGGTGGCTGTGTTCGGGCATGAACACCAATTCACAGGCGGTATCCAGGAACGCCGACAACCATTCCCTGGCCGCGCGACCATATACGGCGGCCTCTAGCCGGTCGCCCCAGACCTGCACCTCACGCACGGGCGCCCCAGGGGGATCGATCGGCAGGACCAAGGGCGCCGTATCCGGGGCCTCCAGGATCAGTCTTGCCCCATCGAGCCGGGCGGAGATCAGGGCCATGCGCGGCAGGTCGCGCTGGGTGAGGAACTGCCCGGTGGCATCCACCACCATCCAATGGCGGTCATGACGAATGCCGCGGGGATCCAGCCAGGCCCGCTCCAAGGAGCCACCGCCGAGGGATTTCACGGGAAAACGGTAGATGCCGCTGAGACTGATCTGCGCCAAGGAAGGCCTTCACACACACCGCTGAAAAGTGCTCAAATCCTACCTCCCGGCGCCGCCATATTCCAGGGCCACTCCAAACCGAGACGACTGTCATTATGACCGAATCACAACATGCCGCCCCCGAAGTGGGCCCCTATCTGAAGCTGATGGTCCAAAAGGGCGCCTCGGACCTGTTCGTGTCCACCGGCACCCCGGTACACCTGAAGATCGAGGGGCGCATGGTGGCGGTGGGCAACGCCCCGCTGAACTCGGAGCAGGTGCGCCGTCTGAGTTATTCGGTCTTGACCCCGGAGCAGATCGAAGAATTCGAAAAAGGCCTGGAATTCAACCTCGGCCTGTCGATCCATGGCCTCGGACGTTTCCGCATCAATCTCTTCCGTCAACGCGGTGACGTGGCCATGGTGGTCCGCTATATCAAGTCGAGTATCCCGAAACTGGACGAGCTGGGCCTGCCTCCCATACTCAAGCAGCTGATCCTGGAACCGCGCGGTCTGGTGTTGGTGGTGGGGGCCACGGGCTCGGGCAAGTCCACCACCCTGGCGGCCATGATCCAATACCGCAACGAACGCAAGGGCGGACACATCCTCACCATCGAGGACCCCATCGAATACCTGTTTCACCACGCGCGGTCGCTGGTGAATCAACGCGAGGTGGGCATGGACACCCTCTCCTATCAACATGCCCTGCGCAACGCCATGCGCGAGGCGCCCGACGTCATCATGATCGGGGAGATCCGCGACCGGGAGACGATGCAGGCGGCCATCGCCTATGCGGAGACCGGCCACCTGTGCCTCTCCACCCTCCACGCCAACAATGCCAACCAGGCCCTGGACCGGATCATCAACTTCTTCCCGGAGACGGCCCGTCAGCAGGTCTACATGGACCTTTCGCTGAACCTGCGGGCAGTGGTCTCCCAGCGCCTGCTCCCTGCGGTGGATGGCGACCGGGTGGCGGCCGTGGAGGTGATGCTCCTGTCGAGCTACATCTCGGATCTGATCCTGCAGGGGGACACCCATGGCCTCAAAGAGGCCATGGAACAGAGCGAGACCCGCGGCATGCGGACCTTCGACCAGGCCCTGTTCGACCTCTACCAGGCCAAGCGCATCGATCTGGACACGGCCCTGGCAAACGCCGATTCACGCAACGATCTGGCCCTCAAGATCAGTCTGTCGGAAGGCGGCCAGGCCAAGCGCGGCAGTCTCGGGGGCCTGCACGAACTGTAGCGGGGCGCTATGCACCCCCCTCCAGACCCTCGATGATGGGACAGCCGCCGTCGCTGCCCCGGCACAGATGGACCAGGAGGGTCAGCTCCTTGCGCAGGGTCTCCAGTTCCTTCAGCCGGGCCTCGACCCCCTCCAGCTTCTTCAGGGTCAACGCCCGCACCTCTTCCCGGGCGTGACGGGGGTCCTCACGCATCTCCAGGAGGGCGGCGATCTCGTCGAGGCTGAAGTCCATGGCCTTGGCGCGCTGGATGAAACCCAGCCGCGACAGGTCTCGGCGGTCGTAGAGGCGGATGCCGGAGGGGGAGCGGCCCACCCGGCGCAGCAGCCCCAGACGCTCGTAATAGCGCAGGGTGTCCAGGCTGAGGCCGGTGATCCGGGCCACCTCACCGATACGCCAGGGACCGCCCTCACCGCCCTTCATCGACTGTCCCCCAGGCGGTATTCCAGTTCGCCCCGCAAACGCGCCCCGGAGGGCATCCCGGAGAATATACCCGTCCCACGTGAATATTTCGCTACTGCGGCCGCCCCTCGCACCCCTGGGCGGTGTGGCGAAAGCTCGCCATAGTCCCCGCTATGACTCGCTTCCGCGCCTTGCCCAGGGGCACGAGGAACGCCCTCGAAACACGACCTATTCATGTGGGACGGGTATACCAGGACGCCGTCGATGGCGATGGCCGGGGTGGACAACACCCCCAGGGCCACGGCGTAGTCCAGCTCGCCCACGACGTCCACCTCCCGCCAATGGATCCGGTCATCTCCCAGATCGGCTATCAGGGCGCGCAGCCGCTCCGCCGCCTGGGTGCAGCGACGGCACCCCGGGGCGCAGAACACCTCCACCTTCAGGGGCACCACGCGGCCCCCAGGCCGCCCGCATGAAGGCCCGGAAACGATGATTCCCGACCGGCCCCACCGCCGCCCGGCCTCTCGATACGCCCACGCAAGGCGCGACCTCCCTCAGCGAATCCTCATGCCCGGTTCCGCCCCCGCATCCGGTGACAAGAGATAGAGTGCCTCACCCCCCGGGCCACAGGCCAACACCATGCCCTCGGATACGCCGAAACGCATCTTGCGCGGCGCCAGGTTGGCCACCATGACGGTGAGGCGCCCTTCCAGTTCTTCCGGGGCGTAGGCCGACTTGATGCCGGCGAAGACGTTGCGGGTCTCGCCGCCCAGGTCCAGGGTCAGGCGCAGGAGCTTGTCCGCCCCCTCCACCCGCCTGGCCGCGACGATGCGCGCGACGCGCAGGTCCACCTTGGAGAAATCGGCGAAGTCGATGCCTTCCGCGATGGGCTCCCTGGCCAGCCAGCCCTGCGGCGCGGGGGTCTCCGCGCTCGCGAGGTCTTCTTTGGAGGCCGCCAACAGGGCCTCCACCCGTTGGCCGTCCACCCGCTGGAGCAAGGGCTCGAAGGGGGCGATGCGGTGGTCCAGCAAGGGCTCCGGCAGGTCGTCCCAGGTGAGGGGTGGAATGCGCAGAAAGGCCTCGGCGCGGGCGGCGGTGGCCGGAAGGACCGGCCGCAGATAACCGATCAACAGCCGGAAGAGATTCAGCCCCAGGGAACAGACCCCTTGCAGTTCCGCCTCCCGGCCCTCCTGTTTGGCCAGCACCCAGGGCTTCTGCTGGTCTATGTACTGGTTGGCGCGGTCGGCCAGGGCCATGACCTCACGCAGGGCCCGGCTGTATTCGCGGTGCTCGTAATCGCGGGCGATGGACTCCCCGGCCTGGACGCAGTCGACGAACAGGGCCGGATCGCTCAGGGCAGGCGCCAGCATCCCGTCGAAGCGCTTGCCGATGAAGCCGGCGCAGCGGCTGGCGATGTTCACCACCTTGTTCACCAGGTCGGCGTTGACCCGGGCCACGAAGTCCTCCAGGTTGAGGTCGATATCGTCCACCCCCGGGCCGAGCTTGGCCGCAAAGTAGTAGCGCAGGTATTCGGCGTCCAGGTGATCCAGCCAGGTGCGTGCCTTGATGAAGGTGCCGCGGGACTTGGACATCTTCTGCCCGTCCACGGTGAGGAAGCCGTGGGCGAAGACTGCGGTAGGGGTGCGGAAGCCCGCGCCATGGAGCATGGCGGGCCAGAACAGGGCGTGGAAATAGATGATGTCCTTGCCGATGAAGTGATACAGCTCGGCCGTGGACCGGGGCCCCCAATAGTCGTCGAACTCCAGGCCCGGGGTCCGCTTGCAAAGGGCCTCGAAGCTGGCCATGTAACCGATGGGGGCGTCGAGCCAGACGTAGAAATACTTGCCGGGGTGGTCGGGAATCTCGAAGCCGAAATACGGGGCGTCGCGGGAGATGTCCCACTCCTGGAGCCCGGCCGCGAACCATTCGTCCAGCTTGTGGGCGACCTCCGGTTGCAGGTGGCCGGCGCGGGTCCACTCCCGCAGCATGGGCTCGAAATCCCCCAGCTTGAAGAAATAGTGCTCGGACTCGCGCATCACCGGTTCCGCCCCCGACACCGCCGAGCGGGGGTGCCTGAGTTCATTGGGCGAATAGCTGGCCCCGCAGGCCTCACAGTTGTCGCCGTACTGGTCGGCCGCACCGCACTTCGGGCATTCCCCCTTGATGAAGCGGTCGGGGAGGAACATCTCCTCCACCGGGTCGTAGGCCTGGGTAATCGTGCGGCTGTGGATGTGGCCGCCGTCGCGCAGGCGCCGGTAGATCAGGCCGGCCAGTCGGCGGTTCTCCTCCGAATGGGTGGAGTGGTAATGATCGAAGTCCACCAGGAAGTCGCGGAAATCCGCCCGGTGCTCCGCCGAGACCCGCTCTATGAGGGCCTCCGGGGTGATCCCCTCCTGGCGCGCGCGCAGCATGATGGGGGTGCCATGGGCGTCGTCCGCGCACACATAGTGGCAGGTGTGTCCTTGCATCTTCTGAAAACGCACCCATATGTCCGTCTGGATGTATTCCACCAAGTGGCCGATATGGATGGGGCCGTTGGCGTACGGCAGGGCACTGGTGACCAGGATCTTGCGCGGGTTGCCGCTCATGCTCTTCTCGCTTCGGGTTGGAGACTGGAAAACGGCACATTATCCCAGGAATCCGTCCAGGATAAACCCGAGTGTTTTACTTGGGAAAGGCCGGCAAATCCGGTAGAATCCGCGCCCAAATCCAGGCCGGCCCGGCGAGCGGCCGGCATCCCGAACCCTTCCACCGCCCCAGGCGGATCCCAGCAGGAGACGACCCCATCATGTCGGAAATCACCCGAGAGCAGATCGAACAGGCCATTGCGGACTACATCGAACCCCACCTCAAGAAGGACCTGGTCAGCACCAAGGCCGTCAAGTCCATCGACATCGACGGAGGCAAGGTCGCGGTGCGGATCGAGTTGGGCTTCCCGGCCAAGGGGGTGCTCGACGAGATCGCCGGCGAGGTGGAAAGGCGCGTCGCGGCCGTGCCCGGCGTCGAGGCCGTCAGCGTCGAGGTGAGCAGCAAGATCGCCGCCCATGCGGTGCAGAAGTCCCTCAAACCCATCGACAACGTCAAGAACATCATCGCCGTGGCCTCCGGCAAGGGCGGCGTGGGCAAGTCCACGGTCTCGGTCAATTTGGCCCTGGCCCTGGCCGCGGAAGGGGCCAAGGTGGGCCTCCTGGACGCCGACATCTACGGCCCCTCCCAGCCGCGCATGCTGGGCATCGAAGGCCGCCCCGAGTCCAAGGACGGCCAGACCCTGGAGCCCATGCAGGCCCACGGCATCCAGGCCATGTCCATCGGCTTTCTGATCGACGAGGAGACGCCCATGATCTGGCGTGGCCCCATGGTCACCCAGGCCCTGGAGCAGCTCCTCAACGACACCAACTGGAGCGGCCTCGACTACCTGGTCATCGACCTCCCGCCGGGCACGGGCGACACCCAGTTGACCCTGGCCCAGAAGGTGCCCGTGTCGGGCGCGGTGATCGTCACCACCCCCCAGGACATCGCCCTGCTCGATGCCCGCAAGGGTTTCAAGATGTTCGAGAAGGTGGAGGTCCCGGTACTCGGCATCGTGGAGAACATGAGCACCCACATCTGCTCCAACTGCGGCCATGAGGAGCCCATCTTCGGCGCGGGCGGCGGCCGGCGCATGGCCGAACAGTACCACGTGGAATTCCTGGGCCAGCTGCCCCTGGACATCCGCATCCGCGAAGAGACCGACAGCGGCAACCCCACCGTGGCCGCCGATCCCGACTGCAATATCTCCCAGGCCTACCGCGAGATCGCCCGCAACGCCAGCGCGCGGCTCGCCCTCCAGGCCAAGGACTATGCGGCCAAGTTCCCCAACATCGTGATTCAGAACAACTGAATGCGCCTTGCCCGCGACCCACAGGAAGGCGCCTGCGCGGCGCCTTTTTCACGCGACGGAGTCAGACCATGAGCGAAGCCTTCACCCCAGCCAACGACCTCGAACGGGCGCTCGTGGAGGCCCACGCCGGGCGCCTCGAACCCGAGGACTTCATCGGCCGCCTGATGGCCTCCGAGGTGTTCATGCCGGTCTACGAAAGCGCCTCCGGGCAGTTTGGCATCCAGGCCAGCGACAAGGCCCGGCCGCTGATGCTGGAGGCCGACGACGGCCAGCGCGCCCTGGTCCTGTTCACCTCCCCCGAACGCGCCAAGCCGTTCCTGAAGGACTTTCCGGACTACAACGGCGGCCTGGTGACCGAATTCACCTGGATCCTGGAGCGCACCGGGGTGGGCTTCGCCATCCTCCTGAATCCCGGGACCGAGGTGGAATTGGCCCTGGACACGGCGGGCCTCGCCGGCGAGGCCTGACCCCCTCGCCCCGCCGGGGGGGGAAGCAGAAAACGGACAGTGCGACCAGACAGGCCGGGCTTGCACCCCTCCGGCCGCTGTGCCACCATCCCGCGCCCGCCCCGGAGGCCCCCATGAACGAGACCCCCACCCGACACCTGCCCACGGCGATCGAGCTGCACCGCAAATCGCGCCTGTTGCGCGTGACCTTCGACGACGGCCGGCGCTTCGAGCTGCCCTGCGAGTATCTGCGGGTGTTCTCCCCCGCGGCCGAGAACAAGGAGGCCGATGGCCTGATCCTGGGAAAGGAGGGGGTGAACATCGAGCGCCTGGAGCCCCAGGGCCAGTATGCGGTCCGCCTGGTCTTCGACGACGGCCACGATACCGGGATCTACACCTGGGACACCCTCTATACCCTGGGGGAGGAAAGAGAGGCCCGCTGGGCCGGATATCTCCGACGCCTGGAGGAGGCGGGCCGGCGGCGCGACCGGCCGCGACCGGTCCGGCGCCGCCTGAGGATCCTCTATTTCGCCTACCTGGTGAAGAAGTTGCACCGCGATCACCAGGAGATCGAGGTCCCGGCCACGGTGGAGACCGTGGCCGAACTCCTGGCCTTTCTCCGCCGGCGCCGTCCCGAGGCCGCGCCCCTGTTCGCCGACGAGCGCGTGCGGGTCACCGTCAACCGTCAGTTCGCCGAGCCCTTCACCCGCCTGGAAGACGGTGACGAGGTGGGCCTGGTGCCCACCAGCCCGGTGCCGCCGGCGACCCCGGACCTGGTCTGATATATACTTTAATCATTTATGCCGCTCCGCCACCCATGACCTACCAGACCGACGACCTGCGTATCCTCAAGACCCGCGAGGTGGCGCCGCCGGTGCAACTGCACCGCGAGTTCCCCATCAGTGAGACGGCGGCGGAGACCGTGTTCCACACCCGCCAGGCGATCCACCGCATCATCCATGGTGAGGACGACCGCCTGTTGGTGGTGATCGGCCCCTGTTCCATCCACGACCCCAACGCCGCCCAGGAGTATGCCGAGCGCCTGGTGAAGGCCCGCCGGCGTCTGCACGCCGACCTCGAGATCGTGATGCGGGTGTATTTCGAGAAGCCCCGCACCACCGTGGGCTGGAAGGGCCTCGTCAACGACCCCAATCTCAACGGCACCTTCGCCATCAACGACGGCCTGCGCCTGGCCCGCAGCCTGCTCCTGCGCATCAACGAATTGGGGATGCCGGCGGGGACCGAATTTCTCGACCTCATCACCCCCCAGTATGTGGCCGACCTCATCGCCTGGGGCGCCATCGGGGCGCGCACCACCGAGAGCCAAGGCCACCGCGAGCTGGCCTCCGGCCTGTCCTGCCCGGTGGGGTTCAAGAACGGCACCGACGGCACCCTGAAGATCGCCATCGACGCCATCCACGCCGCCTCGCGGCCCCACCACTTCCTGTCGGTGACCAAGGAGGGGCACTCGGCCATCTTCTCCACCGCCGGCAATCCCGACACCCATGTGATCCTGCGCGGTGGGCGGCGCCCAAACTATGATCACGAGAGCGTCAACATCGCCGCTGAAGAAATGGAGGCGGCAGGGCTGGAACCGCGCCTCATGATCGACTTCTCCCATGCCAACAGCCGCAAGCAGCACGAGAAACAGATCGACGTGGCCCAGGACGTGGCCAGCCAGATCGCCCGCGGCGACCGGCGCATCCTGGGGACGATGATCGAGAGCCACCTGGTAGGTGGTCGCCAGGACATCATCCCCGGTAAGGAACTCACCTACGGCCAGAGCATCACCGACGCCTGCCTGGCCTGGGAGGACAGCCTGCCGGTGCTGGAGGAGCTGGCGGCGGCGGTGCGCCGGCGGCGGGGAAGTCATGCCGACTGATGGAGGGACAGGAGTGGAAGACGGCCGATCCGGCCTGACATCCACCGCGGGTTCGGGTATAAACCGAAGCCGACATGCCTCCCTTCTTGGAACCGCCCCATGCCTCCCACAGACACCCCCACCCTCCCCGTCCGCACCCAGGGCAGCAACCCCCTCGCCCACGTCTTCGACGAGCTGCTGAACTTCTGCCGCTCCCGCTCCATGTACATGCTCCACTACTGCACCGGTTGCGGAGCCATCGAACTGCCGCCGGCCATGACCTCACGCTTCGACATGGAGCGCCTGGGCATCCAGCCCATGGTCACCCCGCGGCAGGCCGACATCCTCCTCATCACCGGTTATGTCTCGGTGAAGACCCTCAAGCGGGTGATCCTCACCTACGAGCAGATGCCGGCGCCCAAGTACGTGATCGGCATCTGCTCCTGCACCGTCAATGGGGGCATGTACTGGCAGAGCTACGCCACCGCCAAGGTCCTCAAAGACTATCTGCCCGTGGACCTCTACATCGCCGGCTGCATGCCCCGCCCGGAGGCGGTCATCTCCGGGATGCGCCGCCTCATGGACAACATCCGCCACGGCCGCGGCAATGCCTGGCAGGACTATTTCCGTCGTTACGACCACTACCTGGGCAACCAGCAGCAGCTCTTCGGCGAGGACTGGCAGACCCCCACCGACATCATCGGCGAGGCCCGCCACTACGGCCTCCTCGGTGAAGGCACCGAAGGGTCCCATACCGAGATACTCCAGCGCCACCAGCACCCGCTGGAGGCGCCCACCATGCGCCTGAAGTGACCCCATGGACAGCAACGCCCTCAACCTCTGGCTGGACGACCTCCTCGCCGACATCGAGAAGGTGGAGTTCCAGCGCAAGAGTCATCGCCGCCTGCGTATCGACGTGGCCGCCGACGCCCTGCCCACCCTGCTGGAGCTGCTCAAGGGCAAGGCCTCCTACGTCCACCTCTCGGCCATCAGCTGCGTGGACTGGATCGACGCCGGCGAGTTCGAGCTGGTCTATCACCTGTGGTCCTACGAGGCCGACTCCCTGGTCTCCGCCCACACCCGCATCGCCCGTGACCCCGGGGTCTATCTCTCGGTATACGACCTGTACCGACCCGCGGCCTTCTTCGAGCGCGACATCCACGAGATGTACGGGATCTGGTTCGAGGGCAGCCCGCACATGGAGAAGTTCATCCTCACCGAATGGGACGGCCCGCCGCCCATGCGCAAGGACTTCGATTCCGAGGCCTATGTGAACACCCACTTCAACTGGCAGGAATACCATCCCGAGTGGCTCCAGGAACTGGAGCGGGACGGCGGCGGCGTGGCCATCTGGCCGGACGAACAGAGATTCAGCCGCAAGAGCAACAAGTATTGACACCAAGGGAGATCGGCAACGCGCACAGCGCGACTTTCACAGTAATGCGCGCAGCGCGCTTTCCAGGGTAACACCATGCGTCCCGAGAACTATCAGGCCATCAGCCACCCCCCGAGCAACGAATACGAGTTGTTCATCGGTCCCAACCACCCGGGCATCGAGGGCAACTATGCCTTCAAGCTCAAGCTCCACGGCGACCGCGTCCTGGAGGGCAAGGCCGACGCCGGGTACCTCCACCGCGGTTTCGAGAAGCTCATGGAAGGCCGTCTGTGGATCCAGAACATCGCCCTGGTGCCGCGCATCTGCGTCCCCGATCCGGTGCCCATGGAACTCTGCTACTCCCTCGCCATCGAGGACCTCTGCGGCCTGGTCGCCCCCGCCCGGGCCCAGTGGCTGCGGGTGTTGCAACTGGAACTGTCGCGCATCGCCGCCCATCTCTTCACCTTCGGCGGCCACGTGGCCACTGTCGGGATGTACAATGGCATGTATTGGGGCGTCGCCGACCGTGACCTGATCCTTGACCTGTTCGAGGAACTCACCGGCGGCCGTGTCTATCACATCTACAACATCCCCGGGGGGGTGCGACGGGACTGCCCCGAGGGCTTCCTGGAGCGGGTTGCCGCCACCCTGGATTATCTGGAATCCCGCCTCCCAGACTACGACCGTCTGCTGTTCCACAACCAGGTCTTTATCGCCCGCGCCCGCGGGGTGGGAACCATGAACCAGGAACAAGCCCTGGAATGGGGGGTCACCGGGCCCAACCTGCGCGCCACCGGCCTGCCCTTCGACGTGCGCCGCAACGACCCCTACCTGGTCTACGACCAACTGGAATTCGAGATCCCCGTCCAGGAGGCCGGAGACGCCTGGTCGCGCATCCTGGTGCGCCGCGCCGAACTGATCCAGAGCATCCGCATCCTCCGTCAGGTGATCGAGCGCCTGCCGGGCATCGACGGCCCGGTACGCGCCCCCATCCCCAACCCCCTGGCCTGGAACGTGCCCGCGGGCGAGACCTACACCCGGGTGGAATCCTCCAAGGGCGAGCTGGCCTACTACGTGGTCTCCAATGGCGGCGACAAGCCCTACCGGGTGCACGTGCGCGGCCCCTCGTCCATGCACGCGGTCCAGGTCCTGGAACAACTCGCCGTGGGCGCGCGCCTGGAAGACGTGGCCCAGATCATGTTCTCCCTCGACGCCTGCCCCCCGGAGGTGGACCGCTGATGGCCGACATCGACTACGAAGACCGCGGCTCCATCCTGGAGCCCCTGAAGAACCTCCGGTTCTTCGCCCGCAAACCGGTCACCCAACCCCTGGAGCCGCGCCCCGCGGCGCCCCGCTACCGCGGCTTCCACCTCAACGACTGGAACGCCTGCATCGGCTGCAGCAGTTGCCAGAAGGTCTGCGACAACGCCGCCATCACCATGGTGGAGGTGCCAGACGCCGTCAGCGATCCGCTCAAGGGCATCCGCCCCCTGCGCCCGGCCATCGACTACGGCCGTTGCTGCTGGTGCGCCCTGTGCGTGGACATCTGTCCCACCCAGGCCATCCACATGTCGCGGGAATACGTGCACACCTGTACCGAAGACGCGTTGGACAGCTACTTCGTCCTCCCGGATGCCCGCGGGGTGCACGGCCGCCCCTATCCGATGGGCTGGGTCAAGACCCCGGAGAACGACCTCCTGGACCACCACCGGGTGCCCATGCAGGAACTGGAGCCGGCCGAACGGATCACCGGTTTCAGCGAGATCGTGGCTGGCTACAGCGACCAGGAGGCCCTGGTGGAGGCCTCACGCTGCGTCCAGTGCGGCATGTGCCACGACGCCTGCCCCACCCACATGGACGCCCCCCAGTACATCCGCGCCATCTGGCAGGGCGACCCCGAGACCGCGGTGCGCTGGATGTACCGCACCAATCCCTTCTCCCACGTCTGCGGGCGGGTCTGCACCCACCGCTGCGAGACCGCCTGTTCCATCGGCCGGCGCGGCGAGCCGGTGGCCATCCGCTGGCTCAAGCGCTACGCCATGGACCGGGTCCCCCACGAACGGGTCAAGGCCATCGCCGCCGAGGGCAAGGCCGACTATCTCACCGGCCGCAGCGTGGCCATCGTCGGGGCCGGCCCGGCCGGACTCACCGCCGCCTACGACCTGGTCAGACAGGGCCACCGCGTGGAGGTCTTCGAGGCCCTGCCCAAGGGCGGGGGCATGACCCGCTACGGCATCCCCTACTACCGCCTGCCCGAGGACGCCCTGGACCGCGACATCGAGGTGATCCAGTCCCTGGGGGTGGAGATCCACTACGGGATCCGGATCGGACGCGACCTCTCCCTGGAGGAGTTGCACCGGCGATTCGACGCCGTGCTCCTGGCCATCGGCCTGCAACTGGGACGCTCCACCCGCGTCCCCGGCAGCGACCACCCCCAGGTCCGCAAGGCCGTGGACCTGTTGCGTCAGGTCGCGGCCGGCGAGGCCGTCGAGGTGCCGCCCGAGGTGGTGGTGATCGGCGGCGGCAACGTGGCCATGGACATCGCCCGCACCCTGGCGCGCCTGCAGAAGACCCGCTACGGCCGGGTGGGCGTTCAGATCACCGCCCTCGAGGACCTGGAGCACTTCCTGGCCGACCCGGTGGAGATCCGCGAGGCGCGCGAAGAGGGCATCGAGATCCTCGACGCCCGCGGCCCCCAGGAGGTGATCGTCGAAAACGGCCAGGTCCGCGGCCTGCGGACCTGGCGGGTGCTGTCCATCTTCGACGAGGCGGGCCGCTTCTCACCCCGCTACGATCCTGGAGACGAACGCATCCACCCCGGGGGCATGGTGGTGGAGGCCATCGGCCAGATGGCCGACATCTCGCTTCTGGGCGAGGACCTGGTGGAACGCCTGGAATGGCACCGCGGGCGCCTCCAGGTGGACGCGGCCGGGCACACCGCCGAGACCTGGCTGTGGGCCGCCGGTGACCAGGTCCATGGCCCCGACGTGGTCCACGCCGTGGCCGACGGCCACCGCGCGGCGCAGAGCATCGACGCCTGGCTGAACTCCGAGGAGGCCCGCCAATGAACGCCAGCAATCCCGAAGGCCATCAGGGTGCCTACGCGCGTCTGCGCTCTCATCGGACCCTCGCCGAGATCCTCGCCACCGCCTCGGAGTTCGAGCGCACCGCGCGCGACTTCTACCGGGGACTCATCCCGCGGGTGGGCAAGAACCTGCGGTGGCTGGTGGAGGAACTGGCCGAAGAGGAACAAAGGCATTACGACCTCTTTCAGAACCTCGCCCGGGACCCGGCCGTCGAGGACCAGATTCGCCGGGAGGTCCCCACCCCGCCCAGCGACTCCCGCTTCTCCGACTGTATCCAGCTCCCCGACCTGGGTGAGCACCCCGACGACCAGGCCATCCTCCAATACGCCCTGGGCCGAGAGCAGGCCGCCATGGAGCAATACCGCGCCCTGGCGGAATCGGCCCCGGAAGGCCCCATCCGCGATCTCTTCGAGTTCCTCGCGCGCGAGGAGACGGCGCACAAGCTGGAGCTGGAGAAGCTGTACCTGGAGCTGGTACATAGTGGGGGGGTGTGAATCTCCAGATGGAAGAAGCCACATGCCCACCTTAAGGGAGGAGGGGGAAAGCGGTTACCGCCGTCACTGACCCGGCACAGGGCGTCTGAATCAACAGGCCGCTGCAAAACGGGGTCTTTCGACGACTTGCGTGCGGTACATGGATCTACCGTCGTCTTCGACGGATGTAAGCCATTGAAAGCGACGGAACCGGGAAATCGCATTCTCTGGTTCCGTGGTTGCAAAGGTCCGGTGGATGGTTTTTCAAAGTCCCGTCAAGACCTCGCTTCCATTCGGACCAGAGGTGGAGCAGAGAGACCCCGGCGTTTTCCGTATCACGACAAGCGGCGAAAAATGGGACAAGGGGGGCCGCCTCTTCCCTTCCCGACGGCAAGCAAACCAGGGAGGGGAAGTTCCGCCAGAGTTCTGCCCCGGTTGCACATGCATCTTCGACCATTGCGGTCACCCCTCGCACCCATGGGCGCGTAGGAATGGCTCGTCACGGTCCCCGCGACGACTCGCTTCCGTGCCTTGGCCGTAGGCACGACGGACACCCTCGAACACATGGAGGAGTGGTGCAGGAAAATGCCGGGCAGGGACCAAAGGACGGCAAACCCCAGTGCGACGGGTATACTAAGGCCTCCCCATAACCCCGGGCCCTTTCCGTGGACGAGATCCCCCTGACCCTGCTGTTTCTCACCCTGGCCTTGCTGCTGTTGCTCTCGGCCTTCTTCTCCGGATCCGAAACCGCCCTCATGACCCTCAATCGCTACCGTCTGCGCCACTTGGCAGAACAGGGGGTCGGAGGCGCCCAACGCGCCCGCCGCTTGCTGGAGCGTCCGGACCGTCTGATCGGGGTGATCCTGCTGGGCAACAACTTCGTCAACATCCTGGCCTCGTCCCTGGCCACGATCATTGCGATCCGCCTCGGCGGCGAGGGGGCCATCGCCGCCGCCGCGGGTCTGCTTACCCTGGTGATACTGATCTTCTCCGAGGTCACCCCCAAGACCCTGGCCGCTCTGCAACCGGAACGACTGGCCTTGCCGGCGGCCTATGTCTACGGGCCCCTGTTGCGTCTGCTCTACCCGCTGGTGTGGGTGGTCAACGGCATCGCCAACGCCCTCCTGCGCCTGTTCGGGGTCTCGCCCGGGGACGCCGGCGGCAATGTGCTGAGCCGCGAGGAACTGCGCACGGTACTGCGCGAGGCAGGGGTCATCATCCCTGAACAGGGCCGGGACATGCTGTTGTCGATCCTCGATCTCGACCAGAAGACGGTGGAGGACATCATGATCCCCCGTCACGAAGTGGACGGCATCGACCTCGAAGACCCCATGGAGGTCATCATCGAGACCATCCGTACCACCCACTATACCCTGCTGCCCCTGTTCGACGGCAGTATCGACAACGTGGTGGGGGTGTTTCACGCCCGTAACGCCCTGCACGCGGTGCTCTCCGGGGAATTCAGCAAGCAACGCCTGCGCGCCATCAGCCGCCCCCCCTACTTCATCCCGGAGGGGACCCCCCTCTACCAACAGCTGATCAACTTTCAGCGCGAAAAACAGCGGGTCGCCCTGGTGGTGGACGAGTACGGGGATTTCCTCGGCCTGGTAACCCTCGCAGACATCCTGGAGGAGATCGTGGGCGAGTTCACCACCGATCCTTCCGAGGTCACACCCCTGCTACACCCCCAGGCCGACGGCTCCCTGCTCATGGATGCCAGCGTTCCGCTGCGCGACCTCAACCGTCACCTGGGTTGGCATCTGCCCACGGACGGTCCCAAGACCCTCAACGGGTTGATACTCGAATACCTGGAGACGATCCCGGAACCGGGAACCGCTCTCAAACTCTATGGCCATCCCCTGGAGATCATGCACACCACCGAATCAGCGGTAAAGACAGTGCGCTGCCTCGCACCCTGCGGCGGGACACCCCGGCAACAGGCCCCCGCACAAGAAGAGATATAGCATCCACCCTGGGGCCTATACTTAGGGATAGCCCACAACTACAATGCATTCATGCCCAAGCTTACGGTGTTCTTCAAGGGACTCGCCCTCTCGGTTCGGCACGTGCTGGATGAGGACCAGATCGTGTTGGGCAGAGACCCGGACTGCGATCTCCAGATCGACAGTCTGGCGGTGGCCCCACACCATGCAAGCATCCGACGCAACGGTGATCGCTATCGGGTCTTCGCCCTGGACAAACAGGCACCTCTGGCGGTCAATGGCAAACAGGTCTCCGAGCAGGACCTGTCTCATGGTGACCTGATCCAACTGGGTAAGCATACCGTCGAGTTCGCGGCCGACGACGTAACTCTGCAACACCCCCAGCCATCCGCCGAGGTCCAGGAGCCGCTACGCCCGACGCCCCCGCCTGAGCCCACCCACGCCGACGAGGTCGCAGCCACTCATTCCCGCGCCTATCTGCAAATCCTCACGGGACCCCACATCGGGCGGATCATGCCCCTGAATCGGGCCATGATCCGCCTGGGCAAGAGTGGGGCCAATTGCGCAATGATCGCCTACAGCGACGAAGGCCATTTCCTGTCCCATCTGGAGGGGGATATGACCCTGCTCAACGGTAAGCCCATCGGAGAACACAGGGTGCGCCTGGCCAACGGAGACAGGATTCGGATGGCTGAGATCGAGATGGAGTTCTTCTCGGCCTGACATAGAGACCGGCGCCGCTCCCCTCGCGTCGGATTTGATGCGCCGGCACCGTTGGGCCTGGCCGGGGCCTCGTATTCCATCCGACAGCTGCATCTACGGCCACGAGTGCCCTCGATCTCCCTGCCCGGAAGTGGCCATACAGGGAAGATGAGCGCGGCACCCTGAAGATCGGCCTGGCGGGTTGCCAGCGAGACCATCTCTCAGTGGAACCCACCCGCCGGGGAGGCTGGATCATGGGATTGTGCTGTCACTCCCACCCATCTGGAGGATCTCGGTCGGTTGCAATGATGCCTGGAACTCAACCCGGGGGATGAGGCACCCGCCGGCCGGAAACGCTCGCCGACAGATGTCCCTTGCCCGATCAGGGCCTGACTCATTCCCCCGCCACGCGTTTGAGATTCTCCACCATGGCCCCCAGCGCCCGGTCCACCAGGGGGCTCTCCACCTCTTCGAGCACCTCGGCGGTGCCACGTTGCAACATCTGCGCCACTTCCGCCTGCGTCATCTCCAATACCTTGATGCCTTTGCGATTCACAAAGATGAAGGCATCGGTGACGTCGCTCTTCCAGGACAGCTTGATGCGCATCCGACGACCGTCCGTCTCCTTCATCTCCAGCCAGGTGCCCACTGGCAGCGCCTGGGCACGACGCATGAAGGCATCGTCCTCGGCGGGGGGCGTCTCCCCGCCGTCGGCAGGCACCGGGGCCTCCACCACAGGCTCGGAAACCGCCGCCAGATGCTGAGGCGCCGCCACCGACTGCCCGCGCAGGGATGCGATGTGCAGGGACTGCAACTCCTTGAACAAGCGCGCGGTACGGTGTTGATCGAAAGATATCTCGCTCAACCCCTCGCGTAGATCGCGCAACAGCTTCGGGATAGCGCGCAACAATTCCTGACGGTCGGCATAGGTGGACTTGGGCTCGCAACTCCACAACAGCTGGTCGGCCACCATCAACGCCTTGTGCCAGTCCGCGCTGTCCTCACCATTGCGCAGGAGTGTCAACAGCATCACGTCACGCCAACCGCCTTCCAACAAGTCCCGGACCACTACGGGCACCGCCGGACGCCCTTTCAGCCGTCGCCCGATCTCGTCGCTGACCCGCGCCCGCGCGGCCCTGAGTTGCTCCTTTCCCCGGGTCACCTGGGTCGTGCGTTCCTCGGCGATCTCGGCCCCTCGTTGCTCCCGCTCAAGGTAGGCAGCGAATTCGCGCCCCAGACGCTCGAAGATCCCGGGGTCGTCCTCGAATTCCGCGATCACCTGCTCGACGATGGCTTCGATGCGCCCATACAGGCCGTTCCCGGAACGGTCACCCTCATCGGTCCAGGAGGCTGCCGCCTGGGAGAGATCGTTCAACAGGCGCCGGGCCGGATGTAGCTTGTGGCTGAAGAAGGACTTGTCGAGCAAGGCCACCTTGAGTATAGGGATCTGCAGACGCGCGATCAGGGCCTTCATGGCGTCTGGAAGGGCACGATCCTCGAGGATGAACTCGAACAACATGGAGATCACATCGAGGGTATCCTGGTCGGCCGCAGCCAAGTGGTGCGGCTGCCCTTGGGAGCCCTTCTGGAGGATCGCCTGGAGATGCCCCGCCAGGGTGGCCGGGGTGGATTCGCCCGCCGCCGGGAGATCGAGGTGTTGCAGATCGGTCAAGGCCGCGACCAGTTCGCTGGTGGCGAACTCGGGCGTGCTGCCCCCAGACAGGCCGGCAGGAACGACAGGGGTGACAGGGACGGCAGGGGCCACATTCTGGAGGCCAGGTGGAGCGCCGCCATCGGTATGCTGCCGGCGGTAGCGGCTCAACAACTGGCTGAGGGTGGCGAAGACTTCCCCCTCAATGGCGTTCTGAACAGAGCCCGCCGACTCGGCCTCGGCGCTGGGTGACGAGGGGCGTGCCACGCCCCCGACAGTCCCTCGGCCACGCACGGGTTCCACCCCTGCAGGTGAACGCAGCCTCCCCCGGGGCAAGTGTGGCAACACCCCCTGCCCCACCAGCAAGGCATCGATCCGCGCATAGAGCCCGCCGATGGGATCCATGACCTGTTTGTCGAAGAGCTTGTAGATGACCAGCTTGACCGGGAGCCCCACCTCCAGCTCCCGAATCAGGTCCCGGTAGTGGTGCGCCAAGGGTTCCGGGGCCAGGGGATTGGAATGCCGGTCCAACGGCTGGCCAAGGAGGTGACCGAAGCGCTGATCGAGGGCATCCAGTTCCTGATGGTGGCGATTCTCCCCTTTCGAGATCAGGTTGGAGACGGCCAGGGACTCCTCCAGTTCATCATTGGCCACCAGCCCGAGATCACCGAACCGGTCAGAGGCCAGGGGCTCCGACTCCGACGTCAAATGTCTAGGGCCCTCGCGCCAGAGACGATCGAAATCCCCCATGACGACGGCCAGATATTGGCGTTGGATGTCGGGCCGGACCTTGCGCAACACGCGCATGGCAGTGAAATACTCGCTCTGGAGCTGGTTGCTCTCGGACTTGTCGGCGAGTTCGTACAGGGCGTCGTCGAGCTTCTCGAACAGACCGTCCAGGAGGCCTTCGAGTCCCTCCTGCCACAGCCGGCGGCAGGCATCCACGACCCTGCGGCCGGAGGCGTCCAGGCTCACCGTGTGAGTCCGCCTACGCTCGAATGACAGGACATTGCTCGTGGTTGCCATGGGTTCCGCCGACAAGACCGGGCTATCTGTCATGTAAGACTAGACCATGGGATCCTTCATCGGGCCAGACTGCAAGCACTGATTCCCATGATTCTGAGCGACGCATGACCGTACCCCCACAAGACATCTGAGTGAATGTCAAGAATGATATTTTGTTCGCGCGATTCTATCTGTGACCCCACTCACAGGCCCATGGGATCCCGAAATGGGATCCCGAACAGGATGCCCTAACAAATAGGGATCGATTGAGAACAAAGCAACAAATGTGCCATGTAGTCCCGACGACATTCCGACACCCCCTTGCGCCACACCGACACTGAGGTAAGGTGTACCCGTCGGGCGGGGAGGCCTGTAGCGCTCGCCACGCGGGTATGCGGGTCCCCATGCCCCAGCTTGGGGACCGAGGTCTGGGTGACTCCTGACCGCAAATCGTACGAACAAACGAAGACCTGACGGGCGCGCCTGGCGCGACACTCACATCGACCTCAGAAAGGAGTTTCGGGTGCATCCGATCCTCTCGCGCATGTTGAGATCCCTGGGTGACAGCGCCCGCGATCTCGCACCCATCGTGGTGGTGATCGCCTTGTTCCAGTTCGCGGTGTTGCGCCGCCCCATCCCGAACCTGGGCGAACTCCTGGTAGGGGGCCTGTTCGTGGTGATCGGTCTGTCCCTGTTCGTGGAGGGCCTGAAGCTGGCCCTGTTCCCCATCGGCGAGCACATGGCGCGGGACTTCGCGGCCAAGGGCAGCCTGTTCTGGCTGCTGATCTTCGCCTTCGCCCTGGGCTTCGGCACCACCGTGGCCGAACCGGCCTTGATCGCGGTCGCGGACGAGGCCGCCGAGGTGGCCGCCCACGGCGGCTGGATAACCGATTCGCCGGCCGCGCGCGAGGCCTATGCGGAGGGCCTGCGCTATACGGTGGCGGTCTCGGTGGGCTTCGCCATCCTCCTCGGGGTGTTGCGCATCATCCGCGGCTGGCCCATCCAGTACCTCATCATCGCCGGCTACGCCGGGGTGGTGGCGATGACCCTGTTCGCCCCGCCCGAGATCGTCGGCATCGCCTACGATTCGGGGGGCGTCACCACATCCACCATCACCGTGCCCCTGGTGACCGCCCTGGGGGTGGGACTGGCCTCGGCCATCAAGGGCCGCAATCCCCTGACCGACGGCTTCGGCCTGATCGCCTTCGCCTCTCTGACCCCCATGATCTTCGTCATGGGTTATGGGATGTGGATATGATGGAATCGATCGGCGGGCTCTGGCACACCCTCGTCGGGACCCTGGACGACGTGCTGCCCATCGTCGCCATCCTCCTCGGGTTCCAATGGCTGATCCTGCGCCGCCCGATCCATGATCTGAAACGGGTGGCCCTGGGCCTGGTCCTGGTGCTGCTCGGCCTGGCGTTCTTTCTCGAAGGACTGGAACTGGCCCTGTTTCCACTGGGCAAGGTCATGGCCGAACAGCTCACCTCCCCGGAATTTCTCGGCCTTGCCGGCGACGCCTCCCCCCACTGGGGGCATTTCCTCTGGGTCTACCTGTTCGCCTTCGCCATCGGTTTCTCCACCACCGTGGCGGAGCCTTCGCTGTTGGCGGTGGCCATCAAGGCGCAGCAGGTCTCGGCCGGAACCATCGGGGTCTGGGGCCTACGGGTGGCGGTGGCCCTGGGCGTCGCCTTCGGCATCACCCTGGGGACCTTCCGCATCGTCACCGGGACCCCTCTGCACTACTACATCATCGGCGGGTACGTGTTGGTGATCGTTCAGACCGCCTTCGCCCCCAGGGTCATCGTCGCCCTGGCCTACGATTCCGGGGGGGTCACCACCTCCACCGTGACCGTGCCCCTGGTGGCCGCCCTGGGCCTGGGCCTGGCGAGCCACATCCCCGGCCGGAACCCACTCCTCGACGGCTTCGGCCTGATCGCCTTCGCCAGTCTGTTTCCCATCATGAGCGTCATGGGCTACGCCCAGGCCAGCGAGTGGTTCGCGCGACGCGCGCGGCGCTCACCCCCTTGAGAGAGGTATCCCACATGCACTTCAAACTCATCATCGCCTTCGTCGAGGACGAGGTCACCGATGCCGTCCTGGACGCGGCGCGGCGCGCAGGCGCCACCGGTTCCACCGTGATCAGCCAGGCGCGCGGCGAGGGCGTGGAAAAACCCCACACCTTTCTCGGCCTGACCCTGGAGACCCAACGCGACGTGCTCCTGTTCCTGGTGGAAGAGCACCTCTCCCGCGGTATCCTGGAGACCATCGCCAACGCGGGCCGTTTCGAACAACGCTCCGGCTCAGGGATCGCCTTCCAGATCGACGTGGAGGATGCGGTGGGGATCAGTCACCAGATCCGGGAATTGGCGCCTGTGGTGGAGGAAGAACTATGAGCCAGCCCCCCTTGATTCGCGTGCGCGACGTGATGAAACCCCACTTCGACCTGGTGGACGGCATGGACACCGTGGCCCAGGCCCTGGAGACCATGCTCCACGTGGAGACCAAGTGCCTGGTGGTCCGCAAGCGCCACCCCGACGACGAATACGGTCTGGTGACCCTGGACGACATCGCCCGCCGGGTGCTGGCGCGGGACCGTGCCCCTGAAAGGGTCAACATCTACGAGATCATGACCAAACCCGTGCTGCCGGTGCCGCCGACCATGGACATCCGTTATTGCGCGCGCCTGTTCGACCGTTTCCACATCAGCCGCGCACCGGTGATCGACGGGGCCGAGGTAGAGGGCATCGTGAGCTATACCGACATGGTCCTCAAAGGCCTGGCCCGCCCCCAGGGGTGATGAGCGAAGGAACGGATACCCAGGGCTGGCTGGTGGGGGCACGGCGGGTGCCCTCGCCCAATTTCGATCGCCGTCCGGCGGACTGCGACCCGGACCTGCTGGTGATCCACTGTATCGCCCTACCGCCCGGGCGCTTCGGTGGCCCCTGGATCGACGCCCTGTTCCAGAACCGGCTGCCGCCCACGGCCGATCCCTTCTTCGCCGGGATCGCCGGGTTGCGCGTTTCCGCCCACCTGCTGATCCGCCGCGACGGCGAACTGGTGCAATACGTGCCCTTGCACCTGCGCGCCTGGCACGCTGGCGCCTCCAGCTTCCAGGGGCGCAGCGACTGCAACGACTTCTCCATCGGCATCGAACTGGAGGGCGATCTGGAGACCCCCTTCGCCGCGGCCCAGTATGCCCGCCTCCTGGAGGTCACCCGCGAGATCCGGCGCCGCCATCCCCGCATCACCAGAGAGCGGATCGTGGGGCACGAGCACATCGCCCCGGGGCGCAAACGGGACCCCGGCCCCCTTTTCGACTGGCGGCGTTACCTAGACCACCTATGAGCCTGCTGATCATCCTCTCCGCCCTGGCCGGCGAACACCTCCTCGCCCCCTACGAACACCTGCGCCGCGGGGCCTGGTTCGAGGCCTGGATAGAGATCCATCAGGCCCTGCCCGCCGGCCGCCTGGGCAACGGCTGGAGCGGCCTGGCCGGCCTGCTCGGCCTCCCCCTGCTGTGCGCCGCCTGGCTGCAAGGGCTCTTCGACGCCTTCCTGTTCGGCCTGCCCGGTCTCGCCTTCTCCGCGGTGGTGCTGCTCTACAGCCTGGGGCCACGGAGCCTCTGGCGGGAGCTGGAACGGCTGCTGGGCGCGGTCGAGCGCCGCGACCGCCTGGAGTTGGGCGTCATCGCCGCCGACCTCCGCGGAGGGCCCCTGGCCCCAGGAGAGGACGACCTGCCGATGCAAGCCCTGTGGACCGTCTTCGCGGCCACCCAGGAGCGGCTCTTCGGCCCCCTCGTCTGGTTCGTCCTCCTGGGCCCCGTGGGGGCCCTGGCCTACCGCCTGAGCAGCCACTTGGCCCGCCACCTTCGGATCCGTCCCCGGCCCGGCCTGGAGGAGGCGGCCCGGCGCTGGCTCTGGCTGCTGGACTGGCTGCCCAGCCGTTCGGCGGCCGCCCTCTATGCCCTGAGCGGCCACTTCCAGGGGGCGCTCAGGGCTTGGAAGGGCTGTCGGCCCGAACCTCCAAATGATCCTCAAAGCGGCAAGGCCCCCGCCCTCTGCGCCGGCGTCGGGGCGCTGGATGACGACCGCTTGCGGCTCGTGGATCGTCCTCAGGGGCCCTGGCCGGCCGAGACCTTCAAGGATGCCCTGGCCCTGATCCGGCGCGCCCTCGCCCTGGCCCTGCTCCTGCTCGCCATCGCCGACCTGGCGGGGCTGGTGGGGCATTGATCTCGGCAGGATGTCGAGACACCTCGCTCCTCACCCCCCTGCCGGGCACATCTCCGGTATCCTGCTGTGTGTCCTGTTGCCGTGGCTGCTGGCCCTGCCGGCCCGGGCCGCCATCACGGTCACGGACGACAGCGGGCGCGAGGTCCGCCTGGAGACCCCCGCCCGCCGCGTGATCGCCCTCTCCCCCCACACCGCCGAATTGATGTTCGCCGTGGGGATGGGCGGGCGCCTCGTGGCCACCGTGGCGCATGCCGACTATCCCCCGGCCGCCGCCCGGCTCCCCAGGATCGGGGATGCCTACCGCCTGGACAGAGAGGCCCTGGTCGCCCTCGCCCCGGATCTGGTCCTCGCCTGGCCCTCGGGCAACCCCACGGCCGTTCTGCAATGGATCGAGGCGCGGGGGATCCCGATCTACCGCAGCGACCCGCAAACCCTGGAGGGCATCGCCGGGAACCTGGCGGACCTGGGGCGCCTCAGCGGCGAGCCGGAGAGGGGCCGGGCCGCGGCGAACGCGTTCCTCGGCCGATTGCAACGCCTGCGCACGCGTTTCCGGAATCTCCGCGCTCGGCCCCGGCGCCTGTTCTACCTCCTCTGGGGACACCCCCTGATGACCCTCGGCAAGGCGCCGTTGTTCTCCGAGGCCCTCGCCGTCTGCGGCCTGGTGAACGTCTTCGGCGGCGAGGCCAGCCAGGCCTTCGCGGTGTCGCAGGAGGCGGTGATCCGCGCCCGCCCGCAGGTGATCCTCGTCACCCCCTCGGATACCGATGCTCCCCCGCCCCTCCCGGACCAGCACCCCGGGTGGTCCGCGCTCACCCATGGGCACCTGATCCAGGTACCCGCCGACCTGCTGCAAAGGCCGACACCGCGGATCCTGGACGGCATCGAACGGCTGTGCACAGGCCGTACGGCAGAGGACGGCAAGGGGACGCAGTGAGATCCGCCCCGGTCACCGGTCCCCTTGCCGCCCTCCTCCGCCGGCCATGACCTCCATCCGCTCCACCCCGGCCAATACCACGCGGCGCCCGTCCAGGGTGATGAAACCGTGCTCCCCCACATCGTTCTCGTGCGCGCGATAGATCTGGGAACGACCGCTGGCGGTGTCGATCACCCGTACCGTCACCACCTGTTCACCGGCACGCCAGCGCCAATAGCCGAGCACGGCCGACGAAAGCAGGAGCACGCCCAGAAAGGTCCAGGCGAACCGGCGCGCGGACCCGGCACCAACAGGGGGTGGCGTGGATCGGTCCCCGACCGCCTCGCGACGCATACGCGAACGGATGACGCCATAGGCCAGACCCACCACCAACAGGGTCAGGAGGACCTTGCCGAACATTCTCAGCGCGCCGGGAGGATCCAGAGATCGGTGCTCGCAGGATGAACCTGATCCTCTGGAATGACGGGGGTATCGTCCGACCCGTCGGATGGCGATTCAGGGGGCACACCACGGGAATTGTCCGGCACGCGTGGCCTGAATCCATAGGCCGTGCGCCCCCAGGAGGCCTGATATGGGGGCAGAGCGGATTGGACCCGCGACCCTCCCCTTCCCCATCCGTCCCGAAGGTGAGGGGCGTAAACGGGAACGGTAGCGGCCGCGGCCGGCCCCATCGACTGCCGCCCCCGCTCTTCCGCCGTGAGGGGCCGGAAACGGTAACCGCCATAGACACCGTAGCCAGGCTGTCCGAAAGAAGGGTCATAGGAGGGCAGGCCGGCGGCATGGGGCTCACCATCGAAGCCTGCCTGGGTCCGCCGCTCCGGCTCGACGGACGGCCGTAACCTATTGTAAGGATTCGCAGGCGCCGCCCAGGGGGCCCACCATGAGCGGGGCAGGGATGAGGAGGGACTGTAGGTCGGGCCGGCTCCAGCCGATCCATCCCAGCCAAACGCCTCGAAGCCCGGGATCCCGCAAAGGATCGCAAGGACGACCTGGAGGCATTTGTGCGACGGGTACATCATGATCCGGCAGATCAATCCAGACCCTTACCGGAAGGTCCGGCGCCATCGAGTTTGAGGCGAATCCCTCTCCGGCTGGCCTTCTTCTGTATCTGTGCCGCCGGTGCATTGAGGGAATCGCTTGCCTTCGCCTTCGATACCGTGGCCTTCTTGGTCGCGGGGGCCTTTTTCTTGCGTGTTCGGGTCCCCGATTTGGCCGCAGGTGCCTTTCGTCGTCCCGCCCCGGCCGTCAGCTTCGCGGTGCGCGTGGCCTCAGCAGCGGTCTCGTCCAGAGATTCCACAGACGGCTTGGGTTCGGACACGGCTCCCCGGAGGGTGGCCGGGGATTGCACTTCCGTTGCGGGAACGGAGGTCTCCACCGCAGCCACCGCAGGTCTGGACCTCGCGCCCATGGAATCCCGTTTGGGTGCCGCCGGAGCCGGGGCCGCCCCGCCCGGGACCGCGCCACCAGAGGCCGGCCCACCACCACCTCCGGAATCCGGTCCCCCCGGCGCCGTGCCGCCAGTCCCCGGGGCCGGCGAACTGCCACCGCCCCCGGCGGGGCCCGGCTTGGGCTTGAGCTTGGGCTTGAGCCACTGGAGCAACAACACAAAAGGCATCCGCAACAGGTAGAAGGCCATGGAGATCACGTTCACCAGGCCACCCCACAGGGCGATCAGGCCACCACCGGTTCGGGTGGCGCTTTTCTTGGCCTCGGGCAGGGCCGTGTCGCAAGGCACCATGCTTCCGCTGGGTGCGGTGGCGGCCGCCACCTCGCACATGTCCTTGGAGGCCGCGATGCAGCCCAGGGGGATCACCACCAGGGTAAGCAGAGTGGAGACGATCACCCCCGAGGCCAGGGAGATGGCCATGCCCTGGAAGATGGGATCGGTGAGGATGACCACGGAGTCCAGGACCAAGGCCATGGCGGTGATGACGATGGGCCGGGTACGTGTCTTGCACGCGCGCAGCACGGCCTCGGCCACGGGGATACCGCGCTGGATCTCCTGGAGGGAGAAGTCCACCAGGAGGATGGAGTTGCGCACGATGATACCGGCCAGGGCGATCCAACCGATCATGGAGGTGGCCGTGAACTCCCCGCCGAGGCCCAACTGGAACATGGCCATGTGCGCCGGGATGATACCCAGCAGGGTCAGGGGGATCGGGCCCATGATCACCAGGGGGATACGAAAATTGCCGAACTCCCACACCACCAGGATGTAGATGAGGACCAGGGCGACCATGAAGGCGGCACCCATGTCCCGGAAGGTCTCGTAGGTGACGGTCCACTCGCCGGCCCACTCGAAGGCACTGCGGCTGTCGTCCGGTGGTGGCCCGATCCAGTAGGGCTCCAGGGGCTCGCCGTCGGGAGCGATGTAGTGTTTCTCCTTGAGCAGGTCCTCCACCTCTAACATCACGTAGACCGGAGCGGCCAACTTGCCGCCCACACCCGCCACCACGTATTCCACCGGGCGCAGATCCTTGTGGTAGATCAGGTCGTCGGCCGGGACCTTGACGAAACGCCCCAGTTCCCGCAACGGGATGGTGTGTCCCGTCTGGGACTGGATGGGCAGGTCACCGAGACGCCCGATCTCCGAGCGCACCGAGAGCGGCACCTGCACGACGATCTTCACCGGCTCGTGGCCCACCCGCTGCTTGACGTCACCGATGCTGGTGCCGCCCAGGGCCATGGCCAGATTGCGGTTTATGGTGTCCACCGAGATGCCGCGCCGGACCGCCTTTTCCGTATCCACTTCGAAGCGCCAGTACTCGTAGGGGTCGCGCAGGTAGTTGTCCACGTCCCGGGCGCTCTTCGCCTGGCTGAAGATGCCGGTGAGATCACGCGCCACCTGGCGGCGGATCCCGGCCGTGGGGCCATGCACCTCGGCCACCACCTCACGCAACACCGGTGGTCCAGGGGGCATCTCCACCACCGCGAACTTGGCCCCGGTCCCCTCCACCAGGGGTTTGAGCATTCCCCGCACCAGAACCGCCAATTCGTGACTGCTGCGTTTGCGCTCATGTTTGTTCAGGAGTTGGACCTGCAACTCCCCCTGCCAGGGCCTGTTGCGCAGATAGTAGTGCCGCACCAGGCCGTTGAAATCGAACGGCCGGGCGGTGCCCACGTAGACCTGAAGGGCGGTCACCTCGGGCACCGCACGCACCCTCTCCGCCATCTGATGGAGCAGGTTGGCGGTGACCGGCAGGGCGGTGCCTTCCGGCATGTCCAGGACCACCGAGAATTCCGGCTTGTTGTCCAGGGGCAGCATCTTCACCGCCACCCACTTGAAATAGAAGAAGGTGCAGGTGAACAGAAAGGTGCCCCACATCACCAGCTTGAAGGTACGGCGCTTGAAAGGCGAGGTGATGAGCGGGGTCAGGACCCAGCGGAACAGGCCCTCGAGGCGCTCCGCGGTCCTGTGCTCGCGCTTCTCCGCCACCTTGAGGTATTTCATGCTCGGGCGCAGCCACTTGGAGATGGCCAGGTAGGGGGTGAACACGAAGGCGGCGAACAAGGAGATACCCATGGCCACCGAGCCCAGGGCCGGGATGGGCTCCATGTAGGGGCCCATCATGCCAGTGACGAAACCCATGGGCAGCAGGGCGGCGATGACGGTAAAGGTGGCCAGGATGGTGGGATTTCCGACCTCGCGCACCGCGTCCACCGCGGTGTCGTCGTCGGTGCGGCCCTCTTCCAGCCAGCGCCGGTAGATGTTCTCCACCACCACGATGGCGTCGTCCACGAGGATGCCGATGGAGAAGATCAGGGCGAACAGGCTCACCCGGTCGATGGTGTAGTGGGTCACCCAGGCCGCGAACACCGTCATCAACAGTACCACCGGGATCACCAGCACCACCACGATGGCGGGACGCAGGGCGCGGAAGGCGCCCACCATCAGCAGGAACACGAAGCCCACCACCACGAACAGCTTGAAGATGAGTTCGTTGACCTTCTCGTTGGCGGTCTCGCCATAGTTGCGGGTGATGGCCACCCCCACGTTGGCGGGGATGAGGTTGTCTTCCAGCTCATGCACCCGGTCGATGATGGCATTGGCCACGGTGACGCCGTTGGTGCCCTTCTTCTTGGCCAGGGCGATGGTCACCGCCGGGGCGCCGTCGGCCCGGAACTCGCCTTCGGCGGCAGGGCCGGTGTAATAGGCCACCAACTGCTTGGCATCCTCGGGGCCCTGCCACACCCGGGCCACGTCACGCACATAGACCGGGGTGTTGTTGAAGGTGCCCACCACCAGGCGGGCGATATCCTCGGGACCGCGCAGAAAGGCGCCGGTGAGCACCGTGAAGCGGGTATCCAGGCTCTCGACCCCGCCCGCCTGGATCTCGGCGTTGGCGGTCTTGATGGTCTGGGCGACCTGATCCAGGCTGATGCCGTAACCCGAGAGGCGCTCGGGGATGACCTCCACGGTCACCTGTTCGGAACGCCCGCCCACCACGAAACTGTTGCCGGTCTCGCGGATCTCCTTGATGTTCTGCATCACGTCCAGGGCCAGCATCCGCAGCTGGCCGTCGTCCACGTCGGGTACGCCGTCACCGTCCAGGTCCTTGGACCAGAGGGTGAGGTTCACCACCGGGACGTCGTCGATCCCCTTGGCCTTGACCAGGGGGGGCATGACGCCCGGCGGGATCTTGTCCATGTTGGAGTCGAGCTTGTCGTTCACCTTCACCAGCGAGGGCCCCATGGGCTGCCCCACCTTGAACTGCACGGTGACGATGCCCCGGCCGCGATCACTCGCGGAATAGACGTGCTTGACCCCCTGGATCTCGCTCATGATCCGTTCCAGAGGTTGGATCGCCAAGACCGAGACCTGCTTGGCGGAGGCCCCCGGGTACTGGACGAAGATGTCCACCATGGGCACGGAGATCTGCGGATCCTCCTGCCTGGGGGTCATCACCAGTCCCATCAGCCCCATCAGCATCATGGCGACGTAGAACAGCGGGGTCAGAGGCGAACGGATAAAGAAGCGCGCGGTACGTCCCGCCACGCCGAGGTCTTCCTCGTGGGCGGGAGGGACCTTGGTATCCGGCTCGGGCCCGGGAACGAGATCGTTTTGACTCATAGTTCACCCAATGGAATAGACGCCGCCCCGGACCTGGAGGGGTCCGGGGCAGGCGGTACAACCTTGTCGACGAGGGGTGGCGGGGCGGCCCCGAACGGCCGCGGGCCGGTTCATGGCTCCGGGATCAACGGCGTTTCTGTTCCGCCGCGCTCCAGCCCTGGGCGATGCCGACCGGGGGATCGCGCAGGACCTTCTCCCCCGGTTGCAGACCACTCAGTACCGTAGTGTAGCCCCCCGGAAGCTGTTCGCCGACCCGCACCAGGCGCAGATGGGGCTGGCCATCGCCGCCGAGGACGTAGACCCCCGGCAGGCTGCCGTTGTAGCGGATGGCCGAGGACGGGATCACCGGGTTGGTCCGCGCCGGGGCGGTGAAGTCCGGCACCAGGACCTTGGCGTACATGCCCGGCGCGGAGACCCCCTGAGGCAGGTCGAACTTCACCCGCACGGTGTGCCGCTGGGCGTCCGCCATGGGGAAGATCTGCGCCACCCGCACCGGCACCACGCGATTGTCCACGTCCAACTGGGCCTGGAGCATCATCCCCTCCCGGAGGCCGGGACGCAGGCGCGCGGGGATGTTCACCTCCACCTGGAGGTATTGCACGTCGGCATACTTCAACAGGGGCTGACCCGGTTGTACCGTGTCTCCGATCTCCACGAACTTCTTCATGATCACGCCATCGAAGGGGGCGATGCTCTTGGTATCCCGCAACTTGGCGTCGATGGCCTCGATCTCCGCCCGCAGACGGGCGATCTGGGAACGGGCCTGGGCCACCTGGGTCCCCGAAGAATACAGATCGCCATAGCGCGCCGCGCCGGGATCACTCTCGCCGCTGAAGTCTTCGAAGGGCTTGGTGAACATCTGATCGAACAGGTTGGGGAGCCCCATGCCGCCCGGCGCACTGCGTGAACGGGGTGCCCAGATCTCGCGGGTGTACTGAACCCCGGCATTGCGCAATTGGGCATCGGCGGACGCGAGCTGGGCGAGGGCGGCGCGCCGTTTGGCCAGGAGTTCCTTTTCGTCGAGGGCCACCAGCAGATCGCCCTTGTGGAAGGCGTCACCCTCGATGCCCGCAAGATACTTGACCCGGCCGGGCATCTGCGCCGACAGGGTGACCTCCTTGTAGGGGATCACGGTGCCGCCGATGGACACCGTAGGCACGCCACGGGACTGCTGTACGGTGAAGTAGTCCGTGGGGGCCGGCAGCGGCCGGGGCTGGGCGCGAAGACCACCTGCCGCCAGGGACAGACCGAGAGAGAGGATCAATACCTGTGAATGTATACGCATCACTCGAGCGCTCGTAGTTATTACCTTGACCGGCAGGACGGGCCGGACCGGAAGAAACGAAACACCTTGAAACCAGTCGAGCATACCCTGCGCATCCCGCCCGCCTTCCCCCCGCCCGCAGGCCCACGGAAGGGTCGCATCGTTCGATCATGCGCCCTTTTCCGGGTCTTGCGGGCAGGCCAGGATCCGGCGCAATCCGCACAAGTCGTCCCGACCAGTTGTCCAGGATAAGGCCCTGCTAGGCGACCGCCCCCATCACGGAAAAACTCCTGATGAACGGGCCCGCCATACGGGGATCCCTGATCATGGCCGCATAATCGCCGACGTTGAACCTCAACTTACGCGAGGTGTAGGCCATGCCCAGGGCCATCATGCCTGGTGGCTTGGAGATCCACTTCCGCCATTGCTCGGGGGTCGCACGCAGGTCCCAGTTCAGCGGGCGACCGTCATAGGCGCCGGCCTCGACCACCCTTCCTTTTTCCACCCGGATGAAGCCACGAGGTTCGGTTTCGTCGTCGAATCCATAGGCTATGGTGCTGTCGAAACCGATCTCGGCCAAGGCCGTGGGCAGGTCGTGGTCGGCGTTCCAATGGGTCATGAACCCCTTCATCCATTCATCGGAAAAAAGCTCGGCCATCGTTGGTCACACCCCTCCTCAGACTGCGGACGCCCTTCGGTGGACCGAAAGGGGGGAGATGGAGAGGCCGGGCATGAATCCACAGGACGGAAGGACCTGACGGTGAGACGCAAAAACGATCATCCATCCTGATCCACAGCCTCTTGAAGGCGGGCAGTATCTCCAATATGGGCCTGGATTTCAAGATAACCCCCATTTTTTCAAATAGAAAACAAATAGATAAGTAATACACCTACTACTTATTTACAAACCGTGGACCAAGGGAGAGTAACGCCACCCGTGAAACCTGTCGCTCTTCGATCCATGGAGTTAACATGCCCCTTTTTCCGAGCCCGCTGTAACAAAGGAGCCATCCAAGATGAACGCAGCCGCCCCCGGCATCGAATCCCGCCTCAAGCACCTCGAGGAACACTTGGCCGACGAGAACCCCGTGCTCCTCGACACGGTGAAGAGTTTCCGCGATCTCGACCAGGTGGCCTATCGCCTCGGTCTGCTCACCCCAGAAGAATCCTTCGCCAATCTCATCCCCTGGTGGCCCCTGATCTCGATCCTGGGCACCTTTTCCGCAGGCAAGTCCACCTTCATCAACCACTACCTCGGCTACGAACTCCAGCGTACCGGTAACCAGGCGGTGGACGAACGCTTCACGGTGATCTGCTACAGCGAACAAAAAAACCCCCACGCCCTGCCCGGCGTGGCCCTGGATGCCGACCCCCGCTTCCCCTTCTATCAGATATCCAAGGACATCGAGGCCGTGGCCGCGGGAGAGGGCGAGCGCGTGGACGCCTACCTGCAACTCAAGACCTGCCCGAGCGAACGCCTCAAGGGCAAGATCCTGATCGACTCCCCCGGCTTCGACGCGGACGCCCAGCGCACCGCGGTACTGCGCATCACCGACCACATCATCCACCTGTCCGACCTGGTGCTGGTGCTGTTCGACGCCCGTCATCCCGAGCCGGGGGCCATGCAGGACACCCTCGAACACCTGGTGGCCCAGGCCCTGCACCGCCCCGACACGAGCAAGTTCCTGTATGTCCTGAATCAGATCGACACCACCGCGCGCGAGGACAACCCCGAGGACGTGGTGGCCGCGTGGCAACGCGCCCTGGGCGAGAAGGGCCTCACCGCCGGCCGCTTCTATACCATCTACAACCCCGAGGCCGCGGTCCCCATCGATGACCCGGCCAAGCGCGAACGCTTCGAAGCCAAGCGGGACGCGGATCTGTCGGAGATCCACTCGCGCATGGGCCAGGTGGAGGTGGAACGTGCCTACCGCATCGTGGCCTCGCTGGAAAAGAACGCCCGTGATATCGAAGAGCGGGCCGTTCCCCTGTTGGAGCGATTCATCGCCGCCTGGCGGCGGCGGGTGCTCTGGGGGGATGCCGTCCTGTTCGGTCTCCTTGCCCTGGGCGGCGGTGCCTTACTGGCCTCGGATCCGGAACTCGCCCATGGGTTCTGGGGGCTGCTCGACAGCCCCGTGCTCGCCGGCATCCTGGGGCTCGTGGTGCTGGTGGTGTTGATTGCCATCCATTTCGGGATGCGCGCCTTGATGGCCCGGACCTTGGAAGGGGCGCTGGAACGTGAGGCCCGGGCCGAACATCTGGAGGGTGACCTCAAACGCGCCTTCCGCCACAACACCCGCGCCTGGCGCAGCATCTTCCGCAAACACCCCGCGGGTTGGGGGCGCAACGCCCGCCAGCGGGTGGAACAGGTCATCCAGGCCACCGATACCTATGTACAGGCCCTCAACGACCGCTTCACCAATCCCTCGGGGGAACGCCACGAGACCGTCTCCGGCAAGGCCTGAGGAAACATGCAACGGCTGCGCATCGGCGTCGATCTGGGGGGTACCAAGATCGAGGCCGCGGCCCTCGACCCGGCCGGCCGGATTCGCTGGCGGCGCCGCCGGCCCACGCCCCAGGGTGACTACAAAGCTACCCTGAGCGCAGTGGCCGGGCTCATCGCCGAACTGGAGGCCGATGTCGGTCCTCAGGGAGCGGTGGGAATCGGCACCCCCGGCAGTCTATCCCCCGCCGATGGCCGGATGCGCAACGCCAACTCCGTGTGTCTCAATGGCCGCCGCCTGGACCGCGATCTGCAACGCATCCTGGAACGGCCGGTACGCCTGGCCAACGATGCCGACTGCTTCGCCCTGTCCGAGGCCAGGGACGGGGCCGGGACCGGAGCGCAGAGCCTGTTCGGGGTCATCCTCGGCACAGGGGTGGGCGGCGGCATCGTGGTGGATGGGCGCCTCCTCCGTGGAAGCAACGGCATCGCCGGAGAATGGGGACACAATCCCCTGCCTTGGGCGAGGGAAGACGAACTCCCCGGCCCCCCTTGTTACTGTGGAAAAAGCGGTTGCATCGAGACCTTTCTCTCGGGCCCTGGCCTGAGCGCCGACCATGCCCGGCATTTCGGCCAGGCCTTCAGCCCCCGGGATCTGGCACAACGGGCCACGGCCGGCGATGCCGAGGCCGAGGCGAGCCTGACCCTCTACGAGGATCGTCTGGCCCGCGCCCTCGCCACGGTGATCAATCTGCTGGACCCCGAAGTGATCGTGCTGGGTGGCGGCCTCTCCAACCTGGAACGGTTGTACAGCAACGTGCCGCGCCTGTGGTCGGCACACGTCTTCTCCGACTGCGTTCGCACCCGGCTGTCGCCGCCGGTGCACGGGGATTCGGGCGGGATACGCGGCGCCGCCTGGCTATGGGGGGACTCGGAATGACCGCCCCGTCATCAGCGGACACCGACGACAGCCCCCGCTCACCACCGGCGGAGGACCGCCGTCATCCTCAGGGGGCGAGCCTCCGGCGCCTGTTCGACGAGCAGTGGCGGCAACTCCTGGAGCGCTGGCAGGCTTTCCGCCAGGGCCTCGACGACGGGACACGCACCACCGCCCGGCTCGCGGTGGAGAGCGTAGTAGACGACACCGACCCCCGGCTGCGGGCACTGAACGGCTACCATCGCCGCCTCGCCGCATCGGTGCGGGTCTTGCTCGAACACGTGGACGGGATCATTACGGCGATGCCGCCTGCCCTGAAAGTGGATCCACGGGAGTTCACTACCCGCCCGGAACTCCGTGCCTTCTTCGCCACGCCGGCCGACATTAAACGCCTCTATGAAGACGACCCGCAATTACAGGCATTCCTCTCCGCCGCGGCCCATCCCCGCCTGAAGGAGGCCTTCGTCCTGCTCTCCATGCGCGCCACCTTCAAATCACGATTCGGTCCGCAACTGGACTCCGGCCGCCTGTTGATGGACGCACCCCTGACCCTGATCGATTTCTCCGGCCATCGACTGGACCTCCCATCGTCCTCGGAAGCCCGGCTGCGTGAGGCATTGAAAAAATACCTGTTCGATCACTATGTGGCCTACGTGCGGCGCAACATGTCCGCAAACATCCGGGCGGAGCGCGAGAAACGCGCCTACCGCCCGGCGAGTCCGCAGAGCATAGAAAACCCGGAGATCTACCTACAGCACCTGAACCGCTTGCTCGAGGCCTCCCGGACCCTCTTCCGCCTGGAAGACCGCCTGCTGTACGTTTCACGCACCGGGGTCCTGGTGCATGAAGACAGCGAGCAGCCCTACGATCCCCTCACCCTGCATGAGATCGGCATCGAACACGAACCGCGGACGGTCCTCGTGCTCACCCGTTATGAGCATGTCCCGAGGTCCGTCCCAGATCCTGGAGAGGGGGAGAGTGTCGCATAGGTGACTGCCCCTGCCGGCCTGTGCGTCGCGCCCGGCCTGCACCGGGGCTTCCAGGCACTCACCCTGAACGAGACAACGCCAGAGCCCAGCCGCCCGCTCCCCGATGCCCGTGCCAGATGACATGACCCTGGCAGGATCGCAGAGGCGCCGGGATCGTTAAGCCTCAATGCCGATGCGGCTCCGGCGGACAGCAGGCCGCCTGAGGCACCTCCCCGGCCCGCCGCTCGTACCAGGCTCGGGTGCGGCGAAGGATCCCCACCACCATGAGCATGACCGGCACCTCCACCAGGACCCCCACCACCGTGGCCAGGGCCGCACCCGAGTCGAAGCCGAACAACGAGATGGCGGTGGCCACGGCCAGCTCGAAGAAGTTACTGGCCCCGATCAGGGCCGAAGGCCCGGCCACGCAGTGAGGCGAGCGGACGGCGCGATTGAAGAGATAGGCCAGGCCGGCATTGAAGAAGACCTGGATCAGGATGGGCACAGCGAGGAAGGCGATAATCAGCGGTTGGGCGAGGATCTGTCTGCCCTGGAAGCCGAATAGGAGAATCAGGGTCGCAAGGAGGGCCCCCAGGGAGATGGGATGCAGGGTCTCGATGACACGTGCGAGGTGGGAGAAACCCTGGGGGCGGCGCAGGACCCGGCTACGCCAGACATGAGCGGCGATCAGGGGGACGACGATATAGAGGACCACCGACAGGATCAGCGTGTCCCAGGGTACCTGGATGGCTGACAGGCCGAGGAGGAAGCCGACGATGGGGGCGAAGGCGAAGACCATGATCAAGTCGTTCAGAGCGACCTGGGAGAGGGTGAAATGGGGCTCGCCATCCGACAAGTGGCTCCAGACGAAGACCATCGCCGTGCACGGGGCGGCGGCCAGAAGGATGAGCCCCGCCACGTAGCTGTCGATCTGGTCGGCCGGCAACCAAGGGGCGAACCAGGCGCGGATGAGCCACCAGGCGAGCAACGCCATCGAGAAGGGTTTGACCCCCCAGTTCACGAACAGGGTCACCGCCACCCCGCGCCAATAGCGGCGCACTCCACCGAGGGCGCGCAGATCCACCTTGAGGAGCATGGGGACGATCATCAACCAGATCAGCACCGCTACCGGCAGGTTGATCTGCGCCACCTCCAGGCGGCCGACGAACTGGAAGACGCCGGGCAGGGCCTGGCCCAGGCCGATACCGACCCCGATACAGAGGAAGACCCAAAGGCTGAGATAGCGCTCGAAGAGGCCCATTGGACTGCCGGTCGCCTTCTTCGCGGTGACTTCGCATTGACTGCTCATCGGCTACCTCCTGCGTGTGTGAGAGTCCAGGTCCAGTGTCGGGTGGCCATCTGCACCGGGTCCCAGGGGCTGCTCAGAGGCGGGGTGTAGCTCAGGTCCAGGTCCTCCAGTTCGACCACCTTCATGCCATGGAACAGAGCGGTGGCGAAGACATCCAGGCGCTTGGCCACTTCGCTGCCCTGGTGGCCGAGGATCTGGGCACCGAGCAGACGGCCGTCACGGCGCTCTCCCGTCACCCGGATGATCAGCTTCTGGGCACCCGGGTAGTAGGCATTGCGGTCCCAGGTCTCCAGATCCACCGACAAGGGATCGAAGCCGGCAGCGCGGGCGTCCCGGTCGTGCAGACCGGTACGCGCGGCGATGCGGTCGAAGACCTTGACCACTTGGGTACCGAGAGTGCCGGCAAACTCCCGGGCACCGCCCACGAGATTCTCTCCGGCTATCCGGCCCTGTTTGTGGGCGGTGCTGCCCAGAGGCATATAGGTCCAGTCCTCCAAGAGACGGTGCCAGGTCTCCACACAATCCCCGGCGGCGTACACGCTCGGGAAGCGAGTACGCATATGCCGGTCCACACGCAGGGCACCATGGTGACCCGTCTCCAGTCCTGCGGCGGCGGCTATGGTGGTCTCGGGGCGCGCCCCGGTCGCCACCAGGACCAGACCGCAGTCCCAGCTTCCGGCGCCAGTCTCCACTCGCAGACCTTCGCTGGTCTCCCGGATCCGTTCTGTGCGAACGCCTGTGACCACCTCCACTCCCTCGTTCCGGAGGGTGACGGCAATCTCTACGGCGAGATCCGGATCCAGCGTGGCGAGGATCTGGGGCAGCGCCTCCACCAGGGTCACGGCCATGCCACGCCGGGTCAGGGCATCGGCCATCTCCATACCGATGTATCCCCCGCCAACGATCACGGCACGCTCGGGCCGCTGACGTTCCAGCCACCTGCGGACGGCCAGGGCCTCGTCCATCCAGCGCAGGGTGAAGACCCCGGGTAGATCCATGCCGGCGATGGGAGGGCGTACCGAGGTGGCACCGGTGGCGATGAGCAGCCGGTCGTAGCGCAAGTCGCGGGTATCACCTCCCGGGGTGAGTGCCTGGACCACCCGGGTCTCGGGGTCGAGACTGCGGGCGCGGTGCCCTGGAAGCAGATCGATACCCGCGGCCTCGATATCCCTGGCGCTGTGGTGGGCGAGGTGAGACGGCCCATCCACCTCGCCGCTGAGCAGAAAGGGGATCCCGCAGATGCTGAAGCTGGGATAGCGGTCGGCCAGCAGCAGGCGGACCTGGGCCTCGGGCGCCAGTTCGCGGGCGCGCAAGGCGGCGGAGACACCGGCATCGCTGCCCCCGACGATGAGGATGCTGGGCATGGGCGGAGGTCTCCCCGGCCCCAAGAAGGGCCTATTGCGCTGTACCATCGCCCTTGGTCTAGAGGTCAGCCGAAGGCTGGGGAATTTCCCTTAGGCCAGACGTAACGCAAGGAGCAAAAGGTTAGGTTGAGGATAACGCGGATTGCGCCGGAAATCACCCCGGACCATCGGAGAGCCAGAAGGCCAGCCGGTGGCCCCATTGCACCCAGGCGCCGATCCCGAGCACTGCCCCCAGGGACTCCGCCAGGATGTCGTTCTGCGAGACCGTGCGCGGGGGAAAATAGAT
>Ga0256841_1000505_pt1 | contig 40411 bp, 29 predicted proteins | sample 356308metaG_FD_185971 | JGI IMG/M metagenome (GOLD analysis project Ga0256841, IMG submission 185971) | Hydrothermal vent microbial communities from Mid Atlantic Ridge, Atlantic Ocean - 356-308 | ecosystem: Environmental > Aquatic > Marine > Hydrothermal vents | place: Atlantic Ocean: Mid...
CGCCCTGCCACCCGGCGCTTTACATAGCCCAGAAACGCCGCCTCTGGCGCGCGCAGGCGCGGCCGCCCCGACATGGCCCAGAAACTGCGCCAGTCGGCCTCCAGCGCATAGACATCCCAGCCTGGGGCCAATGCGCGGGCGCGCTCCAGCACCCCGGCGGCCAGTGGTGGTATTTCCGGCCCCTCCACCACAACCGCGCGGCGGCTGAAGCGGATGATGTCACCCGCGTCCTCGTGCATTTCGTAATCGGGCAGATGATCGGCCGCGATCATGTTGCGCAGCATCTTGCGAAACACCCGGCGTGGACTGTTTGAGCCGGATTTCTTCAAAAGTGTATCGACCGACACCCGCCATTCCGCCTGCCGGCCGCAATGTTTGCGCGCCAGTTCATAGATGCGCCGCTCCAGCGGTTTGCGCAGGCGGAAATAATCGCGGCTCAGCGTCAGGACAGATTTTGCCATCACTGCCCGAAACAGCCAGTCCGACAGTTTGACCGACACGCTGACCATGCGCCCCGCCCGGGTGCGGCGCACGATCTCCCAGCTTTCGATCAGACCAAAGCCGGTGGTCACCTCGCGGTCGCCGGTGACGATATTGGTGGTGATGCGGGTGCCGGCGAGGCGCTCAAAGGCCTCACGCAGGCGCTTGTAGCCATCGCCCGAGGTCTCACGGTTGGTGGCCACCAGCAGATCATGCGCCTTCAGATGCAACACCTGGCTGACCTTGCGCCCGGCGTTCAACGCCGCCATCAGCTGGCTGATACAATAGATCAGGATGTCCTTGTCATGGATGGTGGCCAGCCCCCGGACAGAAGGGGTGACGGTGATCTGGGCGCCGTTATGCTCGTAATGCAGCACCCGCCGGTCCGGGCGTGTCGCCAGCGAAAACATCGGATGTTCCATGGTATTCATGTCATCCTTGGGGATGGCATCGAAAACATCGCAAATGAAGAAATCGCCGGTGGGATGGCGATCCGGCAGCAGCCCCCCTGCCCCACGGTCTCCACGGCCCGCACGGATACCTGTGCCCGGTTTCTGCCTCATGTTTCTGCCCCTGGCCGGTATTCCGGCTGCATGTTTCTGCCTGTATATGTCTGCCTGTGGCGAACCCGAATCTTTTCGTGGTTTCAGTGACACCTACCCTAGAGTTATCCACAGGCTGCGTCCAGCCAGCGATCGTGGCTTTGGAATCGCCAGATCGTGGGATCAGAGTCGGTTTATCGTGGCTTTGGAATCACTTGCTGCAAAAAATAAAGCAATAAATCCTTTTGTTTCAGTAGCTTCTCATGAAAAACCGTTTCCCGTAACTTATAAATAACAGATTTCTAACAGAAAAATTTCTGGGCATTTGTCAAAATCGGCCTATAGTTTGCGCGAAAAGCCCCGGATTTGCAGAGAAAATCCAAGGGGTGTGGTTCTTTTCCTTCCATATGTCGCAAAACATGGTATCTTGCCAAAAACAGCGCACACGGTGCGATTTCAGGCAAAGCGAAGGGCAAGAACATGGCCGTGCCAAAAAGCGAACAGCCTCCATATTTCAACATTGATCCCGATCAGGCGCTGAAAGATCTGAACCCGCCCACCGGCACCGAAGGCTTTGCCCGGATTGCCCGGGCCTGTGCCCGCGGGCGCGAGGATCTGGCCAGCCGCGGGCTTGATGAAACGGGGCAGAAAAAACTGCGGCTGTTTTCCACCTGGGAAATCACCAAATACCTGATCCCCGTGGCCACGCCGCATTTCCGTCGGGTGCTGAAACAGAACCCCGGCCTGCCCCAGGGGCGCAGCGAAACCGAGGGCGGCGCCAAATGGTTCACCCTGGACGAGGTGCTGCGACTGCGGGCCCATTTCGCGGCCGAGGGGTCAAAATCCAAGGAATACCTGCCCTACCGCCCGAAAGGGCAGCCGGCAAAGATCACGGCTGTTGCCAATTTCAAGGGCGGCGTGGGCAAGACCAGCACTGCGGCGCATCTGGCGATGTCGGCGGCACTTGATGGCTACAAGGTGCTGGTGATCGATCTTGACAGCCAGGGTTCCATGACCTCGATTTTCGGCGGGCAGGTCGAGGATGAGTGGAAAACCGTGTTTCCGCTGCTGGCACGTCACTATGGTGCGCATCTGCGGACGGTCAACCAGAACCGGCTGGAGCGGGGCGAGCCCCCCCTGCCGCTGGATGAGACGCTGGATGAAGCCATGAAGATTTCCACCCGTGATCTTGTCCAGGAAACCCACTGGCCGAATATCGACCTTATCGGCGCGCAGCTTAATCTCTATTGGGCCGAATTCCAGATTCCGGTGTGGCGCATGCAGGCGCGGGGCTGGAAGCTGTGGGATGCGCTGGCCGACCGGCTCTCCGGGGACGGCATCCTTGACGAATATGATCTGGTGTTTCTCGATACCCCGCCGGCGCTTGGCTACCTGACCATCAACGGGCTGTCGGCTGCCGATATTCTGCTGGTGCCGTTGGGCGCGTCATTTCTCGAATTTGATTCCACCGGCCGGTTTTTTGACATGCTGCATTCTACTTTTGCCTCGATTGAAGAGGGCGAGAACATCGCGGCCCGCGCCCTGGGACGGCCCGAGATGGGCTTTGAGTGGGATGCGGTGCGCGCGGTGATTACCCGCTATGACGGCAGCCAGCAGGCCGAGCTGGGCGCGCTGATGCAGGCGCATCTGGGCGAGGTGCTTTCACCCTACCGGCAGGATTTTACCGCCCTGATCGGCCAGGCGGGTGAGCAGGTCAGCGGCATCTATGAAGCCGATTATCGTGATTTCAACCGCGAGACCTATATGCGTGGCCGCGAAACATTCGACCAGACCTATGCCGCCTTCAAGCGCTTGCTGCTGGGGGTCTGGCGCCGCGATGAGTTGGCAGGCCGCGAGCAGGCCGCCCGCCGGGAGAACGTGGCATGATTTCGGGGAAAACAGCCCGTATCCACCGGAATTTTTCCGGAATTTCAGGGGTAAAACACAGTAAATTCAATATGTTACAGCAAAAATGTTTCGCGCGCGAAACATTTGGCGTACGCCGGGGTAATTTCATGTTGAGCGGCCCATGTTAAACCCCGGGGCAAAAGGAGGCTGAGACCATGGCCAAACGCAAGCGACTGACCCCGGCCCGGCCGGATTTTCTCGGAGATGCCGGTGGCGCGCCGGAAACCAAGAGCATGTTTTCCCCGCCGGTATCACCCGCCCCGATTGCCCAGGTGGCGGGAGATTCGGCGACGACAGCCGCGCTGGAAGAAGTCACCCAAGCCATGCGCGAAGCCCGGGAGGAAGGCCGGCTGGTACAGATGCTGCCGCTGGATGCAATCGAGATCGCCTATCTGGTCCGTGACCGGCTGGTGACGGATGACGATGAATTGGAGACCCTGAAGCAGAGCATGGCCGCGCGGGGCCAGCAGACACCGATCGAGGTTGTTCCGCTGGAACAGGGTCGATACGGGCTGATATCGGGCTGGCGGCGCCTGACCGCGCTGCAACAATTGCTGGAGCAGACCGGAGAGCGCAAATATGCCCGGATCCGGGCGCTGCTGCGTCAGCCGGAAACCGCGGCCGATGCCTATCAGGCCATGGTCGAGGAAAACGAGATTCGCGTCGGCCTCAGCTATTACGAGCGGGCACAGGTGGTGGCACGGGCCGCGGAAAAAGGGGTTTATCCCGGCGAACGCGAGGCCCTGCGCGGGCTGTTTTCGGCGGCCAGCCGGGCCAAGCGGTCAAAGATCGGCGCTTTTCTCATCCTGTTCCACGCCCTGAACGCCAACCTGAAGTTTCCGACCGCCATTCCCGAACGCCTGGGACTGACGCTGGCAAAGGCGCTGGGGGAAGACGCGCGCCTGGGGCCCAGGCTGAGCGAGCGGCTGCGCAAGGCCGCGCCGGAAACCGCCGAGGAGGAAATCGCCGTTCTGAACCGTGCCCTGAAAGCCGGCGACCGGCCCGCCAGTGGCAAGACGGCGGCAAAAACACCTGCGGCCGGCACCGGGGCGGCCGGCCAAAAGCCGGCAACCGGGGAAGAGATCGCCCCAGGTGTCTGGCTTGAAACGACGGGCGGCTTTCTGAAGCCGCGGCTGACCCTGTCCGGCCCGGCGGTGGACAGCGGTTTTCGTGAACGGCTGCTGGACTGGTTGAAATCACAATAGCCCGTATTTTTGCGCATGATCAGGGTCTTCTTTATGTAAAACAGGCTCTATTCCTGCAGGAAACGTACTTTTCCGGCCTCAATACAGGCTGCGGTCAGGGGGCCATTCCGGCAGGCGCCGGTATCAACGGCGATATGCCCGTTTCTGGCTATGGGTTTCTCCGTGATGACATGACCATGCGCCACCCATAGCCCGTCGCTGCGCGGGGTATCGGGAAAATCCGGGTGGCCCCAGATCAGGGTTTTCGGATGCTGGTCCTGCATCGGGCGGAACGGGTCGGCGGCCGCATGCACCACCGCCAGGTTGCCGCTTTGCCACATGAGGGGCAGACCGCGCAGCCAGTCTTCCATCCCCGAGGGCAGGGCGGCCCGTAACGCTTGGGAGAGGGAATCAAGCGGATTGCTGATGCCCGCGCGCGCCCGGCGGGTGATGCCAAAGCTTTCCAGGGTTTCCTGCCCGCCGTTCACCAGCCACAGCGCCCCCTTGCGGGCGGGATCATCCAGAAAGTCGAGCATCATCCGTTCGTGGTTGCCCATCAGGCAGGTGACGGTATCAGATCGGCTCTGTTCCAGCCGAAACAGCCGGTTCAGTACAGCCGCACTCTGCCCGCCGCGGTCGATGTAATCGCCGGCAAAGACCAGATCGGCCGGCTGGTTCTTCCGGTCTTTGGCAATGCGGGCCAGCAGCCGTGACAGTGGCGCATCCATGCCGTGGATATCCCCCACCACATAGGTGCGCCGCGCCGGTGTGGGCGGGGGCAGGGGGGCGGCACTGCGGTCGGGCCGTCCGGACAGGAAGCGGAGCAGGCGTTTCATGACCCCATCCCTGATCTTTTTTGCCCGGTTTCGCAAGGAATTCCCGCAGTTCTGGTTAGCAGCCCCATTTCGGCGTATGGTTTTTCTTTGCCTGCTGCGGTTTATGCGGTTATGCCCCTGTGCGGGTCGGGCGTGAGAACGAGGGTAAGGCTATGACGCAAGCGCGTGCACGCCGGGTGTTGATTGTTGTGGAAAACCTGCCGGTCCCGTTGGACCGGCGCGTCTGGCTCGAGGCCACCACGCTGCGAAACGCGGGCTATGAGGTGAGTGTGATCAGCCCCATGGGACGGGGCTGGGACAAACCTTATGAGGAAATCGACGGGGTGCATATCTATCGTCACCCGGAGCCACCCGAGGCCCATTCCGGCGCCGTGGCCTATGCGCGCGAATGGGGCCAGGCGATCTGGCACTGGTTTCGTCTGGCGCGCAAGGTCCGGCGGGAACGCGGTTTTGACGTGATCCACGGCTGCAACCCGCCGGATCTGATCTTTTTGCTGGGGCTGCGCTATCGCCTGGCTGGGGTGAAATACCTGTTTGATCATCACGATGTCTGCCCCGAACTGTTCGAGGCAAAATTCGCAAAAAAGGGTCTGTTATACCGGATTATGCGTATCTGGGAGCGAATGACATTTGCGGCGGCGCATGTTTCCATCGCCACGAACGAGAGTTTTCGCGACATTGCGATCAGGCGCGGCAAGATGAAGCCGGAAGATGTATTCGTGGTGCGTTCGGCCCCGCGAATCGAGAAATTCGAGATCCGCCCACCCGACCCTGATTTGCGCGCCCGGGCGAAAACCATTTTGGGCTATGTCGGGGTGATTGGCCAGCAGGAGGGTATGGATCTTTTGGTGGAGGCTGCCGACATCCTGATCAATGACATGGGCAAGGGAGACGTGCATTTCGTCATCGTCGGTTTTGGCTCACAGGTGCCAGAAGTGAAGGCAGACGTAAAAAACCGCGGGTTAGAGCCTTATTTCACCTTTACCGGTGCGCTTTATGGTGCGGATCTGCTGACGGTTCTGAATACAGCCGACATCGGTGTCAGCCCCGATCCGAAAAACCCGATGAACGATATTTCCACCATGAACAAGGTGATGGAATACATGACGCTGGAAAAACCGGTGGTGCAGTTCGACCTGAAAGAGGGGCGGGCATCAGCCAAAGAGGCCTCGGTCTATGCCCGCGCCAACGATCCGCGGGATTTCGCAGAAAAAATCGCCTGGCTGATCGACAACCCGGAGGAGGGGCGCAAAATGGGTGCATTGGGACGCAAGCGGGTGCTGGAGCAATTGAGCTGGGATCATTCGGTGCCGAATTTGCTGGCGGCCTATGAACGGGTTTTCTCGAAGTAACCCGGCTCAGGCGGCCTGAGGCGCATCAGCAGCGCCGCAACACCCCATCCGGCGGCAAAGCCCCCTAAATGGGTTTCCCATGCCAGTTGCCCCTGCATGACGGCCCAGAGCGCCACATTCAGCAGCAAAAAGACGAAGAGAGAGCGCAACAACGGTTTCACCGGCAGGCCGGTGCGCCGCCGCTGGTGCCAGTCCAGATACTGCCAGGCACCGATCAGGCCGAAAATGGCGCCGGAGGCCCCCACCATCGGCTGTGGGCTGTGGCTGAGCAGCCCGAAGCCCGCGCCACCGCCAAGCATCGCCGCAAAATAGATCAGGGCAAAGGCCCGGGGCCCCATCTGGCGAACCACCAGCACCCCCAGCGTCCAAAGGGCCAGCATATTGGTTGCCATATGGCTGAATCCGGCATGCAGAAAGGCATAGCTGACAAACATCACATAGGGCTGGGCGGCATAATTGGGCTGCCAGTCGTGCAGAAGCCCGGCCCAGAAGGCGCCGTATTGATAGGCCAGAGAGCGCCAGCGACCGCTGCCGACCAGCCCGTAATCGGCGGCCTCAAGCAGCAGTTCGATCAGCACATTGGCGATGATCAGCAGCGCCAGCCCGATATAGCGTTTGCGCGGGGCAGGGCGGCGGGCAGGGGGGGCGTCGGGCATGGTGGACATGGAAGGCAGAATTGCCCGTGCAGCCGGCCGGCGCAAGAGGAGAAGCCGGCGGCGGAATATGCGGGCCGGTTTGCGAGGATCATTCCGGAATGAAGCGGGGCAGGCGCTGCAGGCTGAGGCGCATGAAGCGCTGCAGACGGGCATCGGCATCGGCTTCGGTCTCGCCATCGACAATGGGGGTGACATAGCGCACCAAGGCCCCGTCCGAACGGCCGCGCATCAGGCTGTCATAGACGACCACCGCCTTGGCCAGATAATCATTGGTCATGCGCCGGCCGCGCTGTTCGAACCAATAGTAAACCACCTGTTTTGACAGGCCTTTCTGGATCACGGCGCGGTTGACTTTGAACTTGCCGTAAGACGTGCCGCTCATATCGACTTCGTAGGGTTCGATGCTGAACACTTCCCAGCCGCCCACCGGCAGGCAGACCTGCGGCGAATGGATGCCGGAGCCCTCGGTCTGCTTGTCATAAAAGGCCGAGAAGAAATTGACATAGGCGGCTTCATCCGGGTTGCGGTAGGTGGCGTTGATATAGTCGTCTGCCCCCAGCACCCGTTCTATATCGCTGTCGAGCGGCCGGTTCCGCCCGGACCAGCCCGATATCTGTTGCGGGAACAGATAGAAGTTGTCCCGGTCGATCTGTATCGCGGGGCGTTCCGGTGTCAGGCCAAAACCCGCGCCAATGGCCGCCGAGATGAGCGCGCCGGCAATCAGCCCGCGCGTGGGGGCAATAAAGCGCAGCCGGCCGAGCAGCGGGCCGAAGCCCTCAAAATCCAGGTCAATGGTTTCCGACAGGGTTTTGGGGTTTGGTGTCGTGCGTTGCAGCACAACCGCCATCGCAAACAGGATCATGATGCAGGCCAGAAAGATCACCCAGCCCTGGAAGAAATGCAAAAAGCCCTCGGCCTGTTCAATGCCATAGGCATTGACCAGGACACCGATGATGGCGATGCGCACCGAATTCATCAGCACCGTCAGTGGCGCCGCCGCCAGAAGCAGCACCGCCTTGTGCCACATCGGGCCGCGGTAGAGAATGGCAAAGAGATAGGAAAAGCTGAGGATCGGAAACAGATAGCGCAGGCCTGAACAGGCCTCGGCCACCTGCAGTTTGTAAACCCCGAGGTCGATCACATTGCCTTCGAGATAAACCGGAACCCCCATCAGTTCGACCAGCCACACGCCGATCTGCGAGGACAGCAGTTGCAGCAGGATGGTCATTTTCCAGAACACGAACTGTGGCAGTGGCAGCATGAAGACAAGATGCAGCACCGGTGCCCAGTGATGCCGGCCCCGCTGCCAGCCAAGGGTTGTCAGCATGATGCCACCAACCCAGAAGATGATGGCATAGGCCACCACATCGGGGATATGCACCATATTGCCGAAAATCCCCAGCAGCAGCGCAAACACGATCAGCGCGATACCCGGCCAGCGGATTGACCGGCTGGCGGAAAACGGGCCTTCGCGCCGCAATTCCCGCAGGAATAAATACAGAGATATCAATGGGATAATTGGCCCCTGGCTGTATTCCGGGGTGGACCATGCCTGTGCCAGCATGACAAGGCCGCTCCAGAAAACCGGGATCGGACCAAGCACAAGAACGACAAACCAGAACAGGCCCGCCGGATTCAGACTGAAGGATTTTTTCAGTGGCCCGGATTTTCCGAGAGTTTCAGCAGTGGACATGGTGCGGTCTTTCAAAGGGCTGTGCGAAATGGGTCGGGACGGGGTTTATATGCTCCTGCCTGTCGGCCAACCATACAGGGCTATCCATTAAAAAGCGACAGAAACCCGCTTTGGCGGGAGGGCAGATAACGCATCTGTGTAGTTCCTGACGGTTAATTTGGTCGTGTGCCATGTGTTTGTTTACAAAACAGAAACCTTCGAAAAGGGAAGGTTGCCGCCCTGCGCGCCGCTTCAGGGGCGAATCGAAAACTGCCGGTCCAGAGAGACAAAAACCGAATGGCTTTTGGCCCGGGCGGCGCCGGTTTCCTGCCGGGTGCGGTAGCTATAGCCAAAGCGCATGTCCCAGTCCTGTGTCAGGCTGCGCCTGTAGGTTGCCCCGACAGATGTGTTTCTGACTTTCGTACCGGTCAGAAACTGATCATTGATGATATGCGACGCGGTCAGCCCGAAACTGGATACGGCATTGATTTCATGATTATAATTCAGATTGATCCGGGTCAGCAGTTCGTCGGTGTCATCGGTGCCGCTGGCAACCGAGCGGGCAATCCGGGCCGAGAGGCTGCCACCCGGCAGATCGTGACGCCAGTCGAGCGCGCCGATCATTTCCGTTTTGCCGCTGTCGCCGCGGCTGGCGCCAATGCTGGCCGAGAGGCTGCCGCGGGGCAGATCCAGGCTGCGCCCCAGGGTGAATTCGGTGCGCGCGCCGTTCTGGTCGACGCTGTGTTCCAGATTGGCGGTCAGGGTGCCATTCGCCTGTTCCCAGGTCAGCCCGAGACTGCCGGTTGCACCGTCTTTTGTGGTGGTCGAGCGGATGCCGCCGATGGTTTCATCGGTTTCTGTCTTGCTGTAGCCAAGGGCGGCCTCAAGCGTCAGCGCCTTGGACAGATCGCGGCTGATGCCAAAGGAATACAGCGTGCTGCGCCGGTCGGTCTTGGGGGTGTCATCGGCCTCATATGTGTTGTAGTCGGCCTTGAAATTCCCTTCCATTATCGGAGAAAACCGCAACCGTACGGTGGCCCCCAGTTTGTTGCGTGTGGTGTCAAACAGGCTGGTTGAGGTGGTATTGCTGTAGTTCAGAACGTCATGGCTGGCACGCAGGATCAGCCCCAGGGGCGCATCCCTGCCAAACTCCAGCCGGCCGTTCAGCCCGTAGCTGACCCGATTGCCGGTGCCGGTCAGATCCGCGAGATCCGTCGGCAGGGTGATGATCCCTCCGGGGCCGATGAAATCGGATTCCGGGCGCAGAAAGGAAATGTCGGATTTGCGGTAACTGCCCCCCAGATTGAGCCGCGCGCGCGCGCCATCCAGTTGATAGGCAAAGCGCAGGCTTGGCTCGTCAAAGGAGGTGCCGCTGTCGGTGCCGCCGGGGTCATTTCTGACGCGCAGCTTGGTTGCGGCGTTCAGTGTCAGGCTCTGGGTCCGGGTCCGGCTGCTGAGGCCGAAATTCAGGCTGGTGGTGGAAATATAGCTGGTGCCGGGGCTGCTGACATCAAGATCAAGGTTGCTGTCGGCCTCAAGGCGCTGGCTGAAATCAAGCGTCATGTGCAGGCCGGGCGTGTCCGTATCCTGCGCCTGCACGGCACAGGCAAGGGCAATGCCCGCCCCGGCCAACAGGGCGGTTCGGCCCCGGCTGTGCAATGAAACTGTTTTTCCCACCCCTGAGATCCCTGCTATTCAAACAGCCGGCGTTGCGGCACGATGATGACATCGCCATCCTGAAGCCGCCCGAAACTGGCGGTGCTGGTGCCCCGCTCGACGGCGTTATAGTTGAAGGTAAAGACCTGATCTTTGCCGGTACGCTTGTCATGGCGGCGGATCTGCACCCGCTTGGTGGCGGCAAATTTGGTGAATCCGCCGGTTTGTGACAGGAACTGCAGCAATGTGGTGCCGCGCTTTACTTTCTGCTCACCCGGTTTGGCCACTTCGCCCAGGGCATAGATCGAGATGGTGCGCGTGCCACGGCCGCCCTTGCGTTTGGCCACGGAATTGAGCGAGACGAAAACATTGGGAGAGGTGGCAAAATTGCTGGCCAGCTTTCCGGCGAGGTTGTTGCGGATCTGATCAACGCTGAGACCGCCCGCCTGTATCGTGCCAACCAGCGGAAAGGAGATTTTGCCGTCGGGCAGAACCAGGGCATTCCGGTTGAGGCTGGCATCTTCCAGAACCTCGATCTGAAGCACATCACCGGGTTTCACCTTGTAGGTATTTTGCGCATAAGCGGCAGGCGCCAGCAGCAGAGCCGCCAGAAAGGCAAGGATAAGTCGCATCGTTTCATGTCCTCGTTCAGGATAGACCTGCAGCAGCAGGCTACGGTTTTCGATTTTATAGCACTTTTCAGCCGGATTGCGAACAGGAGTTCATCCAAAAGGCCGCTTTTGCCGGGCAGGGGCAAAGCCGTGGCCCGAAGGCCACAAAAGCCCGGCAGATTGGGCAGAAACGATATATAATCCGCAAGGCTGCGGATGAATGTAAAGGCCACGGTCAACCGGTGCTGCAAGTCCCGCCTATTCGCCTGTTGGCAGGGAATCGAGGGCTTTGCGGGCCTCGTCTGCCAGGGGCAGGGCGGTGTCTTTTGCCAGATCCAGCCCGCGGCTCAGGGCTTTGCGGGCCTTGTCGGTTTCTTTCAGCGCGGCATAGGTCAGGCCCAGATGCATCTGTACCTGGGGATCCTCCGGCAGGCCCTTGGCCGCGGCGATCAGATACTGGATGGCATCCTTGGGTTTGCCTCGGCGATACTGGATCCAGCCATAGGTATCCTGAAAGGCCGGCACCTTGCTTTCGCGCAGCCGCTTGGCAATGGCCGCGGCCCGATCGAGGCTTTCGGCATCATCCCGCCCGGTGGCCAGCAGGCTGGCCAGATTGTTGGCCACCACGAGGTTATTGTTGTTCTGGGCATACATTGCTTCATAAATCTTGATGGCGCCGGCGACATCCCCGGCTTTTTCCAGCAGTCCGGCCTTGATCCAGTTCAATGTCGGCGATTGCGGCATGGCCTTGAGCCCGGCGTCCAGCACCTGCATGGCCTCGTCATCGCGTCCCTCGGAGCGCAGCAGCGCATAAAAGGCCCGCACCGGAGAATCACTCTGCGGGTTTTCCGCAATCAGGCTGCGATACAGGGCTTTGGCCTCGTCATCCTTGTCCTGGATCACATAGACGCCGGCCCGCAGCATTTTCAGGGTGGGGTCGTCCGGAGCCTTTTCCACCAGCGTATCGAGATAGGCCGAGGCCTCGTCGGTTTTGCCCTCGCGCAGCAGGGACTGCACCACCAGCGCCCCGGCGCGAACCGAAGCATCGCCCTTGTCGATCAGCGATTCCAGGAACGTGATGCTGTCCTCGGTCTTGTTCTGGCGCAGCAGCAGCTTGGCCTGAACGGAATTGGCGGCGGCCTTGGCCTCGGGGGTGTTGAACCCGCGCAGGCGCTGGATGATGCCCGAGGTGCGGCCCCAGTCCTTCTGACGCAGGTAGATTTCCGAGAGCGTCAGCAAAAGATCGGTATTGGCCGGGTTCTGCCGCAGGGCATTGACCAGAACGCTCTCGGCCGGAGACAGCTTGCCGTCGGCCATCAGAAAGCGGGCATAGCGCAGGGATTGGGCCGGAGCACTGTTGGCCGCTTCGACCGCGAGCGCCAGCCGCTCTCCGGCCAGATCGTGATCGCCGTTGCGCTCGTGGGCGCGGGCCATCAGGGTCAGGGTTTCCGGATCACGCGGATCCTGGTCCAGCGCCTTGCGCAGGGTGAGAATGGCCTCGTCGGGTTTGTCATCGTCGATCTGCCAGTTTGCCCGCATCTTCAGGGCAGCAACCTGGGTCGGGTCCTCGGCCAGCACCTTTTCAACTTCGGCCCGGGCCCCGACCGGATTGCCGGTGGTCAGCAGCATGCGGGCCAGAATGACCCGGATATCGCGCATTTCCGGGGTGGATGCGGCCCCGTCCAGGGTTTTTTCAAGCTCGGCAATGGCGGCCTCGCGGTTGTTGTCGGATTCAAAATCAAGCACGGCGCGCATGCTTTTGTAGATATCGGCATTGCCGTCATTGCGGGCAATCAGGCTGTCCAGTTCCGCGCGCGCAGCCTCGGCACCACGGGTGCGTTTGATCAACTGTACCACGGCCAGACGCGGGGCAGGATCGTCGCCGGCCTCGTCGGCCAACTGGCGCATGAACTGCTCGGCACCCTGCGTATCATCGCGGCGCAGATACCAGGCAATCAGCGAGGCCGCCACGCGTTCATTGTCGGGGAAAAGCCGCACCATCTCCTTCAGGTGTTCACCAACCTCGTCGTCGCGCCCGGCAATGGCCAGAAGCCGCAGTTTTGCTTCGTGCAATTCCAGCGCATCAGGATCAAGTTTCAGGGTTGCATCCAGTTCGGGCAGGGCGTCCAGCGGGTTGGGGCTGGCCAGAAGATCTTCGATCAACACCCGGTGGGCCGTGCTGATCGTGTTGTCTTTTGCCAGAATTTCCCTGGCGGTTTTGACGGCTTTTGCCCGGCCTTCTGCATCATTCTTCTTGACGGCCTCGCGGTAATCGAGGACGGCGTTCATCGCCTGAACCTTCAGATCATCCGGCGCCAGATCGCGCACGGCGCGCACATGACGCTCGGCCTCCTCCCAGTTGCCGGCCATGATGGCCAGTTCTCCAAGGGCGCGCCGACCCTCCACATCATTCGGGTATTGCTCGACCAGACGCAGATACTGGCCATAGCTTTCCGATAGCTCGCCGCGTTTACGCAACAGACCCGCATAGGCCAGGCGGGCATCGTGATGCCGGCCGTTCAGGTCAAACACGTTGCGAAACTGGATCATTGCCCGGTCTTCATCGCCTTCTTTCAGAAGCGCGAGACCCGACTGATAGTATTTTTCCGCTTTCTGCTCCGAGTTTCCGAACTGGGTAAGGTAAACGACCGTGCCAATACTGAGAACAAGAACGGCAAGAAAGATGCGGAGTTTCATGGCAAACCTTTGCAGATGAATCAGAGAATTCGATTATACAGGGTATATAGGAAAGTTTTTCGGGCAGGTCATCAAACCCGCCCGAAAAAAACATGCACAGCCAATCGGATTGCCCTGGATATCAAGTAATCGGCTTAATATCCGGTCCCGCGCAAAACCACATGGATGGTCCGCAGCAGCACCAGCATGTCTGTCTTGAAAGACAGGGCGTGATTGTATTCCGTATCGAACCGGGCCCGGCCGGCAAAGCTGCCTTCGTTCCGGTCGGAAATCTGCCAGAACCCGGTGATACCGGGGCGCAGGGCAAAATAGGCCCGCCCCGGATACAGGCTGCGCTGTTCGGGCATCATCGGCCGCGGGCCAACCAGGCTCATGTCACCAATCAGCACGTTCCACAGCTGCGGCAGCTCATCCAGCGATGTCTTGCGCAACAGGCGGCCAAAGCGGGTGATGCGCGGATCGTTTTTCAGTTTCTGGGACGTGTCCCATTCGCGCCGGGCCTCGGGATTTCGTGCCAGATAGCCCTCCAGCTTTTCATCGGCGTTGGCGACCATGGTGCGCAGCTTCCACAAGGTGAAGATGCGACCGTTCCGGCCAAGGCGTTTCTGGGTATAAAAAGGCTGGCTGCCATCACGGGCCACCAGAATGGACAGAACAAGGATCAGCGGCAGCACCAGAGGCAGAGACAAAAGGATCAGGGAAATATCCAGAACCCTTTTGAAGATGGTGCGATAAATACCCCTGCGATTAATTCGTGCAGGCTGCGCGTAAAGGGCAGCTCTGGGCATTCTCACCTTTCCAAGACTGTCAGCCAAATCTGTATCATGAACAGTCATTTATAAATTCTCACAAATTGTTCGGGTTGCCCCGACAGTAAAAACCCACCCCGTAAAAAGGGGCACTCGTGCTCGACCGGGAACAGGTCCGTTACAAACCTGTGATCGTCAAACGCCTGAGAATGGCTTTTGCAAGCAGCCAAACCGCAGACCCCGTATATTACCCTCTTCCAGATCATGCACAATTTTGCGACAATTTGCAATAAATATTCGGAGAGTACGAGCATGTTGATGTTGAGTTAAAATTTTGAATAATAAGGTTAAAATCTTCTTAAGGTTGTGGAGATCAATGAAATTGTAGCAAAATCAGCGCCAATGCAGCCGGGATGAAAGGTTTGTTCATGGTTGTATTTTTGCAGGTAGCAGGCCCTGTATCCGGAGCTGGCCGGGAAAGGTCCGGACCGCGCCGATTTTGCGAATCACGGCAAATGGGCGAATCGTGATATAAGGTGTAAAGGGGAAGGTGGTGTGTAGCAGACAGCAGCGGAGAGGCTCAATTCAGCCGGATCTCCGCGCAGCCGGTTCGTTAACCATAGTTGAAAAACGGCTGAACCGTTTCAATATTGGAAACACCCCAGAAAAAAGAACGGCTACAATGCCATAAGCCGGGATTATGGAAGAAATAATTGGTGATCCTTACAGGAAAAACCTATATGGGAAGGGCTTGTGTCGGGGGCGGCGAATTGAGGGTTGGCGGTATGCAAAACCTCTGTCTTTATAATGTCTCGTTTTTGACGACGGCGATGGTTTGTTAAATGAATATGGTCAGTACCCTGGATATTTATACTGAATTTTTCGGCCTCACAGAGCGCCCCTTTACCCTGGTCCCGGACCCGGATTTCCTGTTCTGGTCGGCGGGGCACAAGCGTGCCTATGCCATGCTGGAATACGGGCTGTTCACCAAGGCACCGATCACCCTGATCACCGGAGAGGTGGGGGCGGGCAAGACCACGCTGCTGCATCACCTGCTGAACAAGCTTGGCGATGATGTGAGCGTCGGGCTGGTGTCGAATGCACATGGCGATCGTGGTGAGCTTTTGCGTTGGGTGCTGATGGCGCTGGGGCAGGAGGCCGCACGTGATGCGTCTTATGTGGATCTGTTCAAGGAATTTCAGGATTTCCTGATCGCGGAATATGCGCGTGGCAAGCGGGTGATCCTGATTTTTGACGAGGCACAGAACCTGTCGCGCGAATCGCTGGAAGAGTTGCGCATGTTCACCAATATCAATGCAAACAAGGATGAGCTCTTGCAGCTTATCCTGGTGGGGCAGCCGGAATTGCGCGACATCATCCGCAGCCCCGCCCTGACGCAGTTTGCCCAACGGGTGGCGGCGAGTTTTCACCTGACGGCGATGGATGCGCCCACAGTGCGCGCCTATATCAGCCACCGCCTGAAGAAGGCCGGCGCAAAACGGGAAATTTTCACGGTCAATGCCGCGACGCTGGTTCACAGTGTAACCGGGGGCATTCCGCGCCTGGTGAACCAGTTGTGCGATTTCGCGATGGTTTACGCCTATACAGATAATGTGCAGACCGTCAGCAAGCCGATTGTGCAGCGGGTGCTGGATGACGGTGTATTTTTCCCGGCCACGTTGCTCCTTGTTGAAGAGATCTGAAACCCATGGCGTTTGACTCCAAATTCTACCTGTCAATCTTTTGGCGGCGTTTTCCCTATTTTCTTGTTGTTGCCGCCGCGGTGGCGGCGATTGGCCTGTTCATTGCTTCGATTCTGCCGCCGGTCTATCAGTCACAGGCCGTGTTGCTGGTGGAATCCGAGCAGATAACCGTTGATAACAAACCGTCCGGGCGCTCGAAGATTTCCGAGATGCTGCAAACGATCCAGCAGCGGCTCTTGTCGCGCTCATCGCTGCTTGAGATGGCAAATGCCCTGGATATTTACGGCGATGATTCCGAGCTTAATCCGGATCAGATCGTGAAGGACATGCGCAAACGGACGAAATTTGAAATTCAGCAGCGCAAGGGCGAGGCCCCCCTGCTGACGGTTTCATTTTCCGCCGGGACAGGCGAAATGTCGGCCAAGGTGACGAATGAGTTTGTCACCCGCATTCTGAAGGAAAACCTGAATCTGCGCACCAGCCGCGCCACGGATACGCTGCGGTTTTTCGAGCAGGAGGAAAAACGGCTGAGTCAGGAACTGGACCGGATGAATGCGGAGATTCTGAAATTCAAGCTGGCCAACCGGGACAGCCTTCCCGACAGCCTGGCCTTTCGCCGGGCGCGCCAGACCGCGTTGCAGGAGAACCTGACCCGGCTGGAGCAGGAACAGGCGGATTTGCAGGAAGAACGGGACCGTCTGGTCGAGCTTTTCGATAATGACCGACTGACGAATCTGCCGCAGGAAAACATGTCGAGCGAGGAGATCGCCCTGCAAAAGGCGCGGGCCAACCTGGATGCGGCCCGGGCGACATTTTCCGATACCAACCCCAAGGTGAAAGTTCTGATCGCCCGGGTTCAGGCGCTGGAAAAACAGGTTGCCGAGCAACGGGGCGGGCGGATCGGCCCGGACTCGGGGGAGGACCCCAGGGTATCGGCCAACACGGTGCTGTATGAACTGCAACTGAAGAAAATTGACGGGCAACTGGCGTTCAACCAGAAACAGATGGACGACATGCGAAAAGAGCTGGCGTTTCTGAAAAAGACCATCGACGAAACCCCGGCCAATTCGATCCGGCAAGCCAATCTGGAACGGGATCACTCGCTGATCCGGGCCCAGTATGACGAGGCGGTGGCGGCTCTGGCCAAAGCCAAGACCGGAGAGATCATCGAGACCCGTTCCAAGGGGCAGCGAATTGCCGTGATTGAACAGGCCGCCGTGCCGACCGAGCCGGCCAGCCCGCCGCGTCTGCTGATTGCCATCGGCAGTGTGGTCGCCGGGATATTTGCCGGGCTGGGCGTGGTCTTTCTGCTGGAACTGATGAATCGTGCGGTTCGCCGGCCGGTGGAAATCACCGCCAAACTGGGGATTACCCCGATAGCGACCCTGCCGTTCACGCGCACCCGGGGTGAAACCCTGCGCCGGCGCGCCATCATTTATCTGGCCCTCGGGCTGGTGCTGATCGGTATTCCGGCATTACTCTATGCCATCCACACCTATTACATGCCGATGGATGTTCTGCTGCAAAGGATCATGGACAAGACCGGGTTAAGTGTCTTGCTGGAACAAATACGTCAGGATGGGGCCTGAAGACAGAGCCGGCGCCAGTGGGCCGCGGGCAATTTGAAAGAATGGGATAAAGGTCATGGAACGTATTCAATCTGCTCTGGAAAAAGCGCGGGAGGCCAGGGGGGAAATTCCGCAGGAGACCCCGGTTCGTGGGGAAGGTGAGACGCAGGGCCATGCCGCATCTTCGGCCGCCGACCGCTGGCTGGAGCTGGAAGAGGCAACGATCAACCCGCGTATTTTGCGGCGCAACCGGGTTATGGCCTATGAGGGCGGGGTTGAAGCCGGGCCGTTTGACATGCTGCGCACCAAGGTCTTGCAGCAGATGCGCGCCAATAACTGGCGGCGGCTGGTGATTACATCGCCAACCAGTGGCTGTGGCAAGACCACGACCAGTTGCAATCTGGCGTTCAGTCTGGCGCGTCAGCCCGACGTGCGTACCATGGTGATCGAAATAGACATGCGGCGTCCGGCCATGGCCAGGACCCTGGGGCAGAAAAAGCTGCAACATCAGTTTGGCAAGGTTCTGTCAGGAACCGCTGCGATGCGTGATCATGTCATTCGCTATGGCAACAATCTGTGTTTCGGCACCAACCATGCGCCAATGCATAATTCCGCGGAATTGCTGCAGAGCCAGACCACGGTTGAAGCTCTGGCCGAGATCGAGAAAACCCTGGAGCCGACCATCATGATTTTTGACACATCACCATTGCTGGTCAGTGACGATACGATCGGATTTCTGGGGCAGGTGGATTGCGCCCTGCTGGTGGCAGAAGCGGAAAGCACAACGATTGACGAGATCGACACCTGCGAAAAGGATCTGGCGGCCCATACCAATGTGCTGGGCGTGGTACTGAACAAATGCCGCTACATGGGCAAGGGGTATGGTTATGGCTATGGCTACGGCTATTGAAGCCGGCTTGTGAATCTGAACGGGCAAAAGAAAAGGGACCGGCAAACCGGTCCCTTTTCAAATTCGTAGCCGATGATCGGCAATCAGCCCTTGCGACGCCGGGCAAACCCGAGGCCACCCAATGCTGTCAGCAGCAGAATGCCGCCGGCCGGAATCGGGATCGGGGCCAGATCGACATCAACCGCGGCCAATGAGAAATCGGCAAAACCCAGACCATCGTTGCCCGGACCCGCCTGAAAAGTCAGGCTGCTGGTAAAGATGGTGGCACCGGCACCGCTGGAAGGCGCATTCGGATCGCCGAACAGATACCCGCCGTTCACGCCATCCGCCTCTGTCGCGGCAAAGAAGATGAAATCTCCGCCATTCCAGGAAACACCGGCCTTTTCAACAGAATCGCTGTTGAAATCGCGCCCTGCAGCCAATTCAGCCTGACGATTGAGGCTGGCTGGTCTGTACATATCCAGAAAATGAAATCCGGTGACATTCACCGCCTGGCTGAAGGTCAGGACCAAGGTTTCGACGATGTCGTCCTTGATACTGGTGGTCAGTTCGTCATCACGAACCCCAACACCATCATTTACCAAGGCAAGGCCAGCAGCACTTGCAGGTGATGGGGTCGGGCCATCATAGGCCTGATTGTAGTTGATCTCACCGCTTGGGGCTGAGGTCAACGTCCAGGTTACAATGGTACCGTTAATATTGATTGTATCACTGCGCCCGACCGGTGACACGGCACCAACCGGGTAGGCTGTAAAGTCGATCGTTGCAGCAGATGCTCCAACCACACTTGCACAGCAAAGTGCCAAGCCGAGGCCTGCAACTTTAAAACTGTGTTTCATTTTGCTCACTCCACGAACATAATTTGTTTGAGGATAAATACATTCCCATCCCCTCATTTTCCGCTACCCGGGTATTCTCGCAAAACAACATGATCGGGCAACGAACACTCACGCTAATCTATATAACATGATCTTGCCATATATTTAACATTATTTGCACAATTTCCAATAATTTGCGTCAATGCCACAGTTTTGAGTGGATTTGTCGCATTAAGGCGTTTGCTTCAATTCAGGGTTGCAGAAATCTGCGGGTAAAATGAACAGTTCGGGCCGACGATATGCATTGGTGCTGTTTCGGCAACAGCCTGCCGATGGCAAAAGCCGGTTTCAGGGCAAAACGGTTTATTGCCTGGCGAATCAATTTTGCGGTGAAATTGTGGCAGGCGCCGGGAATGCCATCTTGAAACTGCCATCACGGGCCATTTCATAGATGACCTGTCGCCCGTCCAGAAGCCGCCCGCTGGGGGCAAACTGCAAAGGCGGGAGGTTGTCACCGGACGGGGTTCGCAACCAGCCGGTCAGGCGTCCACTCGGGCCATACTTGAACTGGTCCCGCCAAGGTGCGCTCCAGTGCAGAACCGGATCAAACGCTGCCTTGCGTCCGGCCGCGTCATAGTCGATTTCCGCCAGACGTATCCGGCCTGTCGGATCCGGGGCATAGCGACGTATCTGATGGGTGGGAAAGCTGATCGAGACAAAGGCAGGCGCACTGTCATGTACGCCGTTGCTGGCGAAAACCCCGATATCAACCCGGTTGCTGGTGCGCGGATCATTGGGCAGGATCTGCCGCGCATCCTGCCAGTTCACCGTAATGCGGGCCTGTTGGCCCCGGTCGTCCAGCGGCGTGATCTTTACCCGCTCGGGGTCGCCCCGCAAAAGCACCCAGGTAAAGCGGAGCGGGCGGTTGTTCGGATCCCTGGTCCGGCCGGCGGAAACCACCATCTGTTTTTCCCAGGCCCAGCCCCGCCAGATGCGGGCAATGGCGGACGGGGTTGAGAACAGGCGTTCCGAGCGGCCCAAAAGCCCGGTCTTGCCGACAAAGTCTTCGGATTTGACCGACAGCACCACCACGGGCGGGATGCTGTCCGGGGTCAGGCTGTTGGCCAGAGCCATCATCCGGGTCGGATTGAGGGCGCTTTTGTCAAAGACCGTGGGATGTGCCGCACCGCTGAAATAGGCGGCCCGTGTACGCACTGCGGTCTGGGCGCGGCGAAACACCATCTGCACCGTCGGGGCAACCAGATGTTCGGCGCGCAGGCGGGCCCGTGTTTCGGGGGTAAAGCTGGCTATGATCAGGGCAATCGTGCGCAAAAACGGCTGATCAGAGCCGGAAGACCCCTGGCTGATCAGCATATAGGGCCAGTTGGCCGGATAGCGGTCGGTTGCATCATGGTCGCGGTGTTCGGGGTAGACATAGATATGGTCGGCAGCATAATTCTGCAGGGCCCGTTGTGGCCCGGTGGGGTTGGTCATCGCCAGCCGCGGCAGGCTGCGCGGGGCGCGCCCCGCAGTGATTGCGGTTGAGGAATTGCCGATGGTAATGGCGGGAAACAGGATGGTTTCCGCCAGGCCGTAATCCCAGCCGCGTTTCACCAGGTCGGGGCTGTAAAACAGCGGGGTCAGTTGCGGAAAAAACGCGGGATCCAGCCTGGAATGGCCCCGGTCACGGTTGTCATACAGTACCCCCGCCAGCCCGGCCACCCGCCCCTGTGCGGCCAGCCGGTTGAGGTAAAGCGCAACCGTGCGGTCGATTTTCGGCCCCCACAATCTGGCGTTGATCCTGCTGTTTTCCATGTCGATCAGGGCAAAAAACCGCGCCGCCGGTGCAACCCAATAGAGGTTTTCCTGCCCGACCGTCACGCCGTCGGGCCGTGGTTCGGCCGGGACGGGCCCCTTGGCCGGATCCGGGGGGGGTGATGGGGCCGGGTTTTCCGGCGGGTTCTCGGCGAATTGTGCCGGCGCGGCCGATGTCGTCTGAGCCAGGCCCGCCGGGACAAGGGCCAGGGAAATCAGAAACAGAAAAAGCCATATGGAACGTTGCATGGCGCCATTCTGCCCGGCTTTGCTGGCGCTGGCCAGCCTTGTCCTGTTGCCAACGCTGTTACCGGGGTCTTGCCGGGGTCTGTTGCCGGTTTGGCGGTGCAGCGTACGCAGGGTTTGGCATGGTTTAACCCTGATCCCATAGACCCTTTGCCAGCACTCAAGCCATGGGAAGGGATGAAAAATGGAAGATCCGTTCAAGAATCAGGCGCCCAGCCTGACCGCACCGGCCAGCAATGGGGAAGCCATCACCCCCAGTGATACAATGCAATTGTCACGCCCGACCCGTGCGCTCTATGTGGGACAGGGGGGAGATGTGACCGTTGAAATGCTGGGCGGCATGACCCTGACCTTCAGCAATCTGCAGGGCGGCGTTTTCTATCCGATCCGCGTGACAAAGGTTCTGGCCAGCGGCACCACAGCCAGCAACATGGTGGGGATCAGCTGATGATCAGTTTTTCCCTAGGTCTTGGAAACGGGCATCAGGGTAACCTGACGCCCGCCCCGCCGGTAGAGTTGCGGGCGCTGTTTGGCAGCCTGACAAAGCCGGGTGCGGGCGGCATGCCGGTAAGCGGTCTGTCGATCGTCGCAGGTGATTTGCAAGGCCATTGGGAAATTCTGGCCGGGCATATCGTACCCACATCGGCCGGGGCGGCCGCAACGCTGGACCAGGGCCCCTATGTGCTGGTCATGGACAATGGCAGGGTGGTGCAGATCACCATCGAGCCAAACGCCTATGCGGTTGCCAATGCGGCGGAGTTTCAGACGATCAGCACCGCCGAGGCTTTCGGCAAAACCATCCGCGTGCGCGAGGGGGCGCAGATCGACTGGGGTATCGGCCAGGGGCCGGGGGACACGGCCAGCCTGGGGTTTGCCACGATTATTGGCGATGGTGATGCGCGCGCTGCGGCAAGCATCGGCACCACAGGCCATTTCGCCAAAATCCACCCACGCAATGTCAGTGATGTCACGCTGAAAAACCTGCGTGTCCGGGAAATCGCCTATGGGGTCAATGAGGCATCCGGGCCGGTCAGCAATCTGACCGTGCAGCAATGCCTGATCATGAACACGGATGTTCTGGATCTGAACGGGGATTATTCTGCCGCTGGGGCTGTTGCGGCTCTTGGATTGTCCAACGGCATCGGACTGGACGGCTACATTCACGGGCTGCGGCTGATTGATAACGACATCCGCAATGTCAGCCAGGGGATCAATGCCAAGTATTACGATTGGGCCGAAATTGTCGGCAACCGGATTGACGGGTTTTACAATGATGCCATCCATATCGTGAAGCATGATCCGGATACACCGACAATCATTGCCGGTAACAGCGTCAGCCGACCGTTCAACAGGTCCGGTGATGCGGACGACCCGCACAGCGACGGCATCCAGTTCCTCGGCTATAATCCCGGTGGCGGTGTGGCTGTTCCGGGTGACAGCCCGAACAACGTGATCGAGGCCAACAGTTTCAGCATCGGCAACACCCGGTCAAACTGGCATGCGCCAGATCCAGTGTCCGGCTACAGCGCCGGTATTTTCCTGAAGGACATCACCGCCGGCAAGGGGTTCAGCGCGGTCATTCGCGCCAACATGCTGATGAAAACCGGCTATGAGGACATCCGCCCGCAAAGCGTGAAGAATACCCGTGTTGAATATAACGGCTCGATCCCGCGCGAGGTTGCGGAGGCTGACGGCGGCAAGTTTGATATCGGCGAAACCTTTGCCGCCGGCAGCAACAGCGCATCAAACAATATCGCCCGCGCGGTCAATGCGCTGAACGGCACAACATCCAGCGGCAATGTCGAGGTGGCCAGCACAGCCGCCGCCTGGGATGCGGTTCTGCCGAACTGGCGCTTGCCGGTGCAGGACAAATACGACCTGCCCGATATTCTCGGCGCGTTTCAGGGGGCGATCGGTGCGGCGGCAAACAAAGGCCCGGCGGCGATGGTTTCGCTGGCCAGCGGCGCAGAACTGTCGGCCTACAGCATGGACGCAACCCTTGTGCCGACCCCGGCCCTGAGCAACCCGCTGACATCGGGGGCGGGCGGTGTTCTTTCGCTGGCTGTGACCACCAATGTTGACCTGAACCCGATCTTCTGGGCGGTTGTGCCGGTGGGGCAGGCGGCGAGCTTGCGCGAGATCAAGGAACGCCGCGTTCCGAACGCGCTTGAGCATGGTTATACGGCGGTGGCGGCGGTTGGCAGCGTGACCGTCACCGGTACGGTGCCCCATCCGGCCGGAAATTACGAAGTCGTCTATTTCCAGGAAAACGGCTGGACCCGGCAAAGCCCGGTTTACCGCACGGCATGGACAGCCGCGAGCGCCAGTGTTGACCTGTCGGTCGGCGGGTCTGCGAAGTTTCCGCCGCAAAACGGGGTGAACACGCAGGATCACATCACGGCAAGTGATCAGGACAAGGGGTGGTATTCGCTGGAGGTGCAGCCATCCGGAGTTGTGCAAAATGATTTCTTTCAGGCTGGCGAAGCCTCGTTTGCCATTGTGCGGCTGCCGAAAATGTATCGTGAAAACCAATACACCAACACGCGCTGGGGGCTGTTTGGCAATGATGCATCCAGCACCCGCCAGTACGCAATGACCCTGTACGACGGCCAGAACGGGCTGACCGGCCGCCGGCATAAATTCCTCGGGCAGTATCAGGGCAATTTCAACACCGGTGCTTCTGTAGCCGTGTTTTCCCAGCCTTGGGATTGGGATGAGGCCCTGGTGGTCTGGTATCGCAAGAACAATGTCATGGGCATTGATCTGTATGAACTGGGAACCGGCGTTAAATTGGCCGGCCCGACTGCCGTGAAGCTGGACAGCGATGCGTCATATCATATGGGCCATTATCCGAAAATCGGGGTCGGCGCCAATTTTACCATGAGCGGTCTGATCAACGGCAAGGGCTGGCCGGGGGAACTGTCCATGTATGGTCATGTGCTTCCGGGGTCCAATTTCACCGATACCAACTGGCAGAACATCGCAAAAGGCGCCGACCCCATTACAGAGTTTGGCGGGGCCAATTTCAGATGGCTGCGCAAGCTGGATGGCTCAACCGCCTCACTGGCCCCGATTGCGGCTGTGACGAGCGACCAGACCACGGCGCTGCAACCGGGCGATAACGCATCACCCCGTGTCGGAACCAATGTCATTGCCGGCTCCCACATCCAGCGCAAGACATCCGGGACATATCTGACAGTTGATCCGTGGCCGGATGGTCTGGTGCACGGCATACACGCCGGGGAAACCACGATGCCTGTCACATTCAGCGGGAAAGCTGGTGGCCTGACCGGCAATGTCGAAATGCGCACGATCTACAGCGCCACCGGCAGCGTGCACAAGGACTGGACAACGGTCGGCGCGATCAGCGGCGGGGCATGGTCCGGTGTGGTGCAACTGCCGAAATCCGCAGATGGCTGGCTTGTGGCGCAGTTCCGCGCAACTTCCGACCCGGCCGATATTACGGATGTGCGCGAAGAATTCGGCATCGGCTGGGTGATCATGAACCTCGGCCAGTCACAGTTCAACAATGCCATGCACGGCATCAACCGCGCGGACAAACTGAGCGCGCGCCATGATGTGACTTATATCGAAACGCTGGACAATACCGGTGCCGTGAACATGCTGCAACGGATGATCCCCTGGCAACAGGCCGATGGCCTGAAATGGCAGGTGGACCAGATCAGGCAGGCTGATCCGAACACGCCGGTGATGATCATGAATGTTGCCAAATCCGGCACCTCGCTTGCGGCCCTGCTGGATGATGCGCAAACGTCGCGGCAATGGGCGCGCCTGCAGGCCAAGCTGGACAAGACAACCAGCAGCGTTTCCGTGGTGGTGATGAACTGGGGAACCGCCGACGCCAACCAGCCAGAGGCAAAGATCAAGGGCATGCTGGATGCGCTGGTTCTGGGGACCGGCGCGGAATACAAGGGCCACAGCCTGAAAGACAGCCTGCGCGCCGGGTTCAGGTTTGCGATCTCGCCGTTGTCGCGCCACAGTGATGATACGTATGGCGATTATGCCGACACGCAACGCTGGCAGGTTGAGTGGGCCAACCTCAACAACATGCCGGTCGGCCCCTCGTTGATAGACTATCGGATCGAAAACCCCGGAGGGCCACATAGCGACCCGCTGGTCCTGAAAGGCAATCCGCTGTTTGGGGCCAGAACCATGATGGCGGTAGAACGGGCCCTGGGGCTGAACAGCCAGGCCAACCCACACTACGACGCAACCAATGTCACGCGATCCGGCAACACCATCACCATTCCGGTTGTCACCCCGAACGGCGGTGCCCTGTCCAGCCCGACACCTGCGGCCCTGAGCAACTGGCAGGTGAACGGCGCAGGCACCGGGTTCACGGCAGCCCTGTCCGGTAGCAACGTGGTGCTGACAAAGGCCAGCGGCAATTGGTCGGCGGGCGATGTCGTGACCTATCTGCACAATGGCGAGACCCGCGCGGCGAATGACGGCACGGCCGAAGACAGGATCGTTGACGGCGTGCTGTACGAAGCAATCTCGAATGACACCCTGAACCTCGGCCTGCCGGTTGTCGGATCACTCTCCGGCGGCAAATGGACCCCGGCGTTCAGCGTGACAGTGTAAAAAGGGGCGGCGCGTGCGTCAGCGCCGCCATAACCGGGTTTTCATTTCGAGACCAAGTATGCGGGCCGCGAGCGCATGCCCCCATGTGCCGGGATGTTCATGATATCCCTCGGCATGGATACGCCTGAGCCCCATGCGGCCCAGATCGGTATATCCGGCCCGAAATGCCGCCCGGGAAATATGGTAAATTTCCCGGCATAACTGTGGGGTGAACTTTGCAAACGGCGTGCCCTTGGCCCGGTCCAGCAGGCTGGCGACAGCGGCAAACCGGCTGGCAAGGGCCTTGTATGACTGGTCGGTGGTGATGGAGTTTGCATTCACCCGGGTGTGGATTGCGGCGCCGGTTTCATTCTTGTAAATGACCGGCGCCTGAAACATGGCCCGCATGGTTATGTCGAAATCCTGTGCCCGGGCCAGGCTCTCATCCCAGCCCCCGATCCGGGAGATGAAATCCGTGCGCCAGAGAATGCCCGAGGGGTTGATGAAATCGCCATCCATCCAGCCGGCAAAGAACTGTTCGGGCAAAACATGGCCCTTGTAGGCGTGGCGGATGTCGCGACTGCCGTCGGCATATTCGATATGCATGTTCGACAGGACCATATCGGCGTCATGACGTTCGGCCACTTGCATGGCACCCGCCAGAAGATCCCCCTCCAGATAATCATCGGCATCGAGAAACAGCACATGGCTGGCGCCCTGTCCGGTCGCCAGTTCCAGGCCGCGGTTGCGGGCATGGCAGGCCCCGCAATGCGGCCCTGTTTCCAGAATGACATGCCCGGCAAAATTCTGGATACGCTCAACCGAGCCGTCTGTTGAGCCGTCATCAACTACAATGAGGGTCGTTTCGGAAAAGGACTGCTCCAGCGCAGACCGAACGGCCTTTTCAATCCATATTTCCGCGTTGAAGCAGGGAATGACAATTGCGGCATGGGCGGGCATGTTCACCATGTTCATCCAAATACAGGCCTTTTACGGTGCAGCGCCCCCACCGGATCCGTTTGGGTTCAATTCGTATGAATTTTAGGGAACCCCGGACCATATTACAACAACGCTTTGCAAAGTTGACAGGTCCTGATCCTAGGTCCTGGGGCGGGTCAGAAAGGCGCGTGTCTTCGTATAGAGTGCCAGGGCCAGCCGTTTGGGCGTTGGTTCGGCCCGCCATGCGGCAAAACCCTGTTCAGCGGCTGCCGGATAGTTTCCCTGCCGCCGCAACGCCCCGGCAAGGGTCTGGTAGTGGTGGGCCAGTACGCCGGGATAGCGGGCAAACAGGGCATGATGCTTGTTCAGAATCTGCGCCAGGGCCCGGGTTCTTTTACGGGGTGCGCGGGTGATCGAATTGTCGGTGAAGCGCTGGATGACCAGATCCTCGTCGACAAAAGCCACCGGAGCCAGTTGGGCAGTGCGCAGGCACAGGTCCCAGTCGACCAATGCCGGCAGATCAGGATCAAACCCGCCGGCCTGGTGAAACAAATCCCGCTGCATCAGGATCATCTGGGTGGAAATGAAGCTGTCGCGCACAAGGCTGGGCAGGATGTCTCCGGATTTGTGGGTGATCTCCGGTCCCGGATAGCGTCTCAGAACCGGGCTTTCGGGGGTGATGTCGTTTTTCACCACCATGCCGCAATAGGCGAATGCGGCCCCGGTTTTGCCGACTTCCGCCATCTGGCGGGCCAGTCGTTCGGGACGCCACAGATCATCGCTGTCCTGAAAGGCAATCCAGGGGCTGTCGGCCAGCGAAACCCCGTAGTTGCGCCCGGCACTTGGCCCGCGCGGGCCGGGGTTTTGCACAACCCGCAGGCGGGGATCATCAATGGATTTCAACACCTCAAGGGTGGCATCCGTCGAGTTGTCATCCACCGCAATGACCGAAAAATTCGGCCAGGTCTGGGCCAGCACGCTGTCGACGGCGGCCCGGACGGTTTGCGCCCGGTTGTAACAGGGGATGATCACACTGATGCAGGGGGCGGTTTTGGCGGAAAGACCGGGAGTTGAGGATGAGGGCATGAATAACCTGAAAAATGTCTGCCACAAGAATGGCACGATACGGAAATATACCCGGAAAGGGAATCACGTGGAAGTTTGTGCGGATAACCTCTAATGGAAAACCCCGAATACAGGCAATATCGGTCTTTTGAAAGAAACAGGCGGCGGATCCGCCTGATGGCTGATCAACAGGTTCATTTGTAAAAAGGCGCTTCTTTCGTATGTCTTCTGATCCACGTGACGAAATTTTTGCCACCGAGCACCTGAAAAAGGATCTCGGGGCGCGGACTGGCAAAAGCTCTATTCTGGTGGTGCTGTTTGCCGGCCTGAAGTTCGTTATCCGGCTGGGGTCCACCGCCATTCTGGCGCGGCTGGTGCTGCCGGCTGAACAGGGGGTCATCGCCATGGTGCTGCCGATGATCCTGATTGCAACCGGGCTGGCCGAATTCGGGCTGTCCCAGGCACTGGTGCAGCGCGAACAGGTGACCCACCGGCTGGCTTCGGCCCTGTTCTGGGCCAATCTGGGGCTGGGGGTTCTGTTTACCGGCCTGCTGATGGCCTTGGCCGTGCCGGTGGCCCGGTTCTATGGCGATACCAGGGTCGGGCCGGTGCTGCTGGTGCTGGCGCCAACCGTGCTGCTGGCGGCGATACTGGTGCAGTATGTCTCGATCCTGCGCCGGCAGATGCGCATCGGTGCCATCGAAAAAACCATTCTGGCCGCAACGATAGGCTCTCTTGTGGCGGCCATCGCGCTGGCCTTTGCCGGCTTTGGCTACTGGGCCCTGGTGGCGCAAATTCTGACGCAGCCGATCCTGACCCTGGCCATTCTGCTGGGGCTTACGAAATGGGTGCCGGCACGGCCTTCGCTGCGGGCCCTTTATGAGGCCCGTGCAATGCTGGGCTTTGGCGGTTACCTGGCAGCCGCGCGAGTGCTGACCGATATCATGATGAACCTGCCGGCAATCATCATCGGCCGGATATACAGCGCGGCGGTGGCGGGCACCTTTTACAGATCAAGAAGCCTCGCGTCTCTGCCCAAGGATATGGTGATCAGCGCCTTGTCAGGGTCGTTTTTGCCGGCGCTCAGCCGGGCCCAGAATGATCCGCCGGTTTTCCAGTCCATATTCTGTCGTTCGGTCACGCGAATGGCGCTGATCATCATGCCGGTGGGGCTCGGGATCTGCACCAGTGCCGATCTGATCGTGGCCATTCTGCTTGGGCCGCACTGGACGATGGCGGCGCCGATGCTGGCCTGGCTGGGGCTGGATCTGTTGTTTGCGGTGCTGATAACGCCCATGTACTGGGCCCTGGTCGCCATGGGCAAGGGCCGCACGATGCTGTTTCTCAAGATTTATACAGCCGTTGTCGTGCTGGCGGCTCTGGTCATCGGCTCTCGGCTGGATGTGATCGGGATGCTGGCCCTTTATGTGCTGTCCTCGGTCATATTTGTCATGCCGGTGACCATCTGGCTGGTTGTGCGGAACACGTCCCTCAGTCTGGCAACGATCCTGCGCGCGACTCTGCCGGATGTTCTGCTGCTTGCAGTGGCTTATCCGGTGGTGATGGCCATTCGGGCCATGCTGCCCGAGATGAACGCATTTGCCGAACTGGTCTTGCTGGGGCTGCTGATCGGCGGCATCTATATCGGGTGGATACTGGTCAACCCCGGCCTGCGGGCGGATGTGGTCAAGGTGTTGCGCCTGGTATTTGCCCGGGTCAGGCCGGGACGGGCCACATGAGCCGCTGGACATCCCTGCCGGTTGAGGCATTTGCGCCGATGGCTTATAGCGTGGTCCGCCCTGTGCCGGTTTTCTTGTGCCGGTTTTGCCAGGCGCCATATTGTCAGGATTATCGGGTTTGAAACTTTGAATTCTCGAATTGATGCAAAAGCAGCCGGTCTGGCCTCGGGAACGACACGAACACGGCGCAATATGCTGCTGCTGTTCATGCTCTGCTTTCTGGTGCCCATTCATCTGCATTTCGGCTCGCTGACCATGGGGCTGCCCCGGTTTTATCTGCTGCTCGGGTTTTTCCCGGCGCTGTTCACCCTGTTCAGGGCACCGGATCTGCGTATCGGCGCAACCGATTACCTGATCTTCGGGTTTATCCTCTGGGCGTCACTGGCCATCCTGGCCAATCACGGGCTGACCGAGATCGAATTCATGGGGCTGCAGGTCGTTGACATGTTCGGGGCCTATCTGGTGGGGCGTGCCCTGATCCGCACGCCAGAGGATTACCGGTATTTCTGGCGGATATTTGCATATGCCATGCTGTTCATGTTCCCGATTGCCTTTGTCGAACTGCTGACGAACCGCTTCATCCTGCATGATTTGCTGCGGCCGTTCTTTGATGTTTTCGCCAATGCCACCATCCATTATCCGCCGCGATGGGGGTTTGACCGGGTGCAGGGCAATCTGGAACATCCGATCCTGTTCGGCGTGTTCTGGAGCCTTGGATTTGCGCCCATGCTTTCGGTTTTCAGGAGCTTTTCGGCCCGGGTTTTCTTCGGAGCGATCTGCCTGGCGATGGTGGGGATGTCGCTTTCGAGCGGGGCTTACCTTGTGGCGATCTTCCAGAGTGGCCTGCTGCTCTGGGGCTGGATGACGCGCGGGTCGTGGAAAACCCTGCTGGTTCTTTTCGCCATTCTGTATGTGGTGGTCGAGATCATTTCCAACAGACCCGCCCTGGTGGCGATCTCCACCCGGCTGGCCTTCAGCTCGGGGACGGCCTACTGGCGGGTGCTGATCTGGGAATTCGGCACCAAGAACGTGCTGGAAAACCCGATCTTCGGTCTTGGGCTGCGCGACTGGGTGCGCCCGTCCTGGCTGGGGGCCTCGGTTGACAACAACTGGCTTCTGGTGGCCATGCGCGGCGGGATTCCCGCGATCCTGCTCTTGCTGTCGGCCTTTGGGGCCATGATCAAAACGCTTGTTTCCGCCAGGGATTTGTCGCCACGGGTGCAGCGCTATCGACGCAATTTCATCATCATGTTCCTGTCGATGTTTCTGGCGCTTGGCACTGTGGCCGTCTGGAGCGGCACCCAGAGCTTTCTGTTTTTCCTTCTGGCAATGGGGGTCAACCTTGCCGGGATGAAACAGCAGGGTGGAGAGGAAGTGCCTGTGCCCGAAGCCCCGCCGGTCAGCCGCTACACCCGCCAGAAAGTGCGGCATGCGCGCCAGCCATCGCCCCAATCCTCATCTCCGGCGCAACGGGCATGAGCAGGCAGGAGCGATTTCCGTGATTTCCGTGATCATTCCCCATTTCAATCAGCCGGACCAGTTGCTGCGCTGTCTGGCATCGCTGGGCGGGCAGGCCGCGGGCGGGCATGACGTGGAAATTCTGGTGGTCGACAACGGCTCGGACAGCCTGCCGGAAAAAGAAGTCGCCGCCTGCACACGGGCACGGCTGTTGCGCGAGGAAGACCCCGGCCCCGGCCCGGCGCGCAATCTGGGCGTGGCCCATGCGCGCGGCGAAATCCTGGCCTTTATCGACGCAGATTGCGTGGCCGCGCCCGGCTGGCTGCAAAGCATCGCGACCCATATGTCGGAGGGTGCTGAAATCCTTGGGGGGGATGTCCGCATTCTGCACCGTGATCCGGCCCGGCCCGGCATCTGGGAGGCCTATGAAAGCGAGTTCGCCTACCGGATGGAACATTATATTGAAAAACAGGGGTTTACCGGAACCGGCAATCTGGCGGTACGGGCCGCGGTGATGGCGGATGTCGGGCCTTTTGCCGGGATCGGCATTGCCGAGGATCGTGACTGGGGCCAGCGGGCCACGGCGCGCGGCCACCGCATCACCTGGGCGCCTGACATGGTGGCCTATCATCCGGCCCGCGAGAGCTTTGCCGAGCTGGCGCGTAAATGGGACCGCCATACTGCGCATGATTTCGCACTCTACATGCAGCGCCCCGCTGGCCGGCTCCGCTGGGCGCTGCGCACCATTCTCATGGCGGTTTCGCCGCTGGTATCTTTGTGGCGGATCCTGCGTTCGTCGCGCATCAAAGGCGGGCTGCGTGGCAAACTGAAAGCCATTCTCGGGCTGGTTCGGGTGCGGCTCTACCGGACGCGGCGGATGCTGGGGCTGTTGCTTTCCGGTGCCGGGGACAAGGGGGACGGGCTGGAAACCCGCTGGCGGGAAAAGCCCTGAAGCGGCTTAACCGGACTCTTTGCGCAGCAGGCGCCAGGCCCCCCAAAAGATCAAAACCAGCCCACTCAGTTCCAGCACCCAGTTCATCCGAATACCCAGGGCGCGGGTATTGATCAGATCATCCACATGGTGAAAGCTGACAGCGCGTACCAGTACGAAACCGGCAACAAGAACCAGCCCCAGCAGCGGCAGGCCGGTCCGGGGCAGGGTGCGGCGCATGACATGGAAAAGGACGGCACCGGACAGCAGGATCAGCCCCAGCAACACGAAGATGAATTCCCGCTGGATCAGACGCCGCTCTCCATACCAGCCCTGCGCCTTGGCATCACAGCGCCCGATGGCTGTCAGAAACGATTGCAGGTCCAGTTGCTTGTTGATTGCCAGTGCGAGCATGAGAAACATCAGAGCGCCCCAGAACAACTGTTCGCGACGGGCGGTTTGCGCCGGAAAAGTCACGGCGGTCAGCACCCGTCCTGCGATCAGGGCGCAAAGCAGATAGGCCACGACCGTGAGCCAGCCCATCACGGTCGGGTCGCCGATTTTGGGCGACCAGCTGGCGAGGGCGCAAGCGATGATCGAGCGGCTTTCATGGCCGAAAAGAAGGGTTTCCATAGGGTGTATGGCTACGGTGATCCGCCCATGTTTTCAAATCGTTTTGTCGTGAAAAGTGATTCGTTTCAGCTGGGCGGGAACCTGCTGAAAAGCCTGAAAACGGAAACGGATCCGGGAAAACGTTAATGATTGTTCAGCAATACATCCTGAGGTTGTCGGCTTAGTGCAATTTTTACAAAAATGGTGGAATACCGGAATTGTGGCAGAATCATGACTGAGGTATAGTGATGACATTAGAGTGGGAAACATGTTCGGGTAACGGGAGAACATTATTATGAAAAAGAGACACGTACTTGGCGCTGCACTGATCGGGCTGACCAGCCTGATGCCGGTGATGGGCTCCGCAGCAACCGCATCATTCAATTTTGCAGATCTTGCAGATACCTATGCCGCAGGTAATGGCGGCCACGAAGGCAGCTGGGATCAGGTGACCGGTGGAACCCTGACCGATGGTGCCGTCACGATCGTCAATGCCAAAGGGACCTATACAGGTGACCCGACCGGTGATAACACCCATGCGTTCTTTGACAGCTCGGATGCAAGCGGCTCTGCCGGTCTGGGTGTCTGTCATTCCGGCTGGATCGGTTCTGTCAGCGGTTGCAGCAGCAATCAGCCCGGTGCGAATACAAGCGACGATAACATCACCGTGGGGGAAACCCTGACCCTGCTGTTCAACACCGGCGTATTCTTTACCGACATTCTGTTCAAGAATGCCTCGCACGGTCTGTTCAACGGCTCTCTGGTCATCAATGGCAATGTCTACAGTATTGCTGCCGGCCTGCTGGCGGCTCCGGGTACACTTGGGCATAACGCAACATTTACATTCGCCTATGACCCGGCCAGTTCACCCGACAGCGAGGTTTACATCTCCAAGATCGCGGTTGACACCAACCCGGACAACAACCCGACACCCGTGCCGCTGCCGGCCGGTGGTCTGTTGCTGCTTGGCGGCCTTGCCGGGCTTGGCGCTCTGAAGCGCAAGCGCAAGGCCTGAGCCACAGCGCACAGTGAACAAGAAAGCCCCGGAGAATTCTCCGGGGCTTTTTCTTTCGGCGGTGGATTTGTCTCAGCGCCCGACACCGACATAAGCATCAAACCCTGCCGCCCTGGCGTCTTGCGGCGAGTAGATATTGCGCAGATCCACCATGCGCGGGCGGGACATGATCTGCGCCATGCGGGCAAGATCGAGCGCGCGGAATTCGTTCCACTCTGTCAGCAAGACCACCGCATCGGCATCTTTCACGGCGCTATAGGGATCGTCCTGCCAGCTGACGCCGGGCAACAGGGCCTCGCCCTCGCGCTTGCCTTGCGGATCCACCACCCGCACCTGCGCACCATTCCCGACGAGGGCGGGCACGATGGTGAGGGCAGGGGCCTCGCGCATGTCATCGGTATTGGGCTTGAAGGTGACGCCCAGTATGGCGATGGTCTTGCCGTTGACCGAGCCGTCGCAGATATCAACCACCTTGTCGATCATCCGGCGTTTTATTTCCTCGTTCACCTTGATCACCGTTTCGGTGATCTGCATCGGTGTGGCGTGATCCTGACCGATGCGCGCCAGGGCGCTGGTATCCTTTGGAAAGCATGACCCGCCATAGCCGGGGCCTGCATGCAGAAACTTGTTACCGATCCGCCCGTCCAGCCCCATGCCTTTGCTGACCTGCTTTACATCCGCGCCGACCCGTTCGCACAGCGCGGCGATTTCATTGATGAAGGTGATCTTGGCCGCCAGAAAGGCATTGGCCGCATATTTGATCATTTCAGCGCTTTCCAGATCGGTGTTGATGATCGGAAAATCACGCAGAAACAAGGGCCGGTAGATTTCGGCCATCACTTTTTGGGCGCGGGCGTTCTGTACGCCGACCACCACCCGGTCGGGGCGCATGAAATCATCAATTGCGGCCCCTTCGCGCAGAAACTCGGGGTTTGAGGCCACGTCGAAATCGGCATCCGGGTTGGCCTTGCGGATCACCTGTTCCACCTGGCGGTTGGTGCCCACGGGCACGGTGGATTTGGTAACCACCACCGCGTAACCGGTCAGCGCCTGTGCAATCTCTTCGGCCGCGGCCATGACATAGGTCAGATCGGCATGGCCATCGCCGCGCCGGGTGGGCGTGCCCACCGCAATGAACACCGCATCCGCGCCACTGACGGCATGGGCCAGATCCCCGGTAAAAGACAGGCGCCCGGCCGCAACATTCTTGGCCATCAGATCATCGAGGCCGGGTTCATAAATGGGCACCTCGCCACGCTCGAGCATCTCTATCTTGGCCGGATCCTTGTCGACACAGACCACCTCATGGCCGAAATCCGAGAAACAGACCCCCGAAACCAGGCCCACATAGCCCGTGCCAATCATCGCAATACGCATATTCCACTCCAATACCGGTGTCAGACCACCCGCCGTGGTGGATGGCCTGCCGGTGGATTGTTGTCAATCTTTCCTTTCCTGTTCGCTTGCCAAAACCACCGGCAGCAGGGAGGCCCCGGCCCCAAGCGGATCAAACCCGTAAACCTCCTGTTCAAAGGCTTTTGCTTCCGCAAGGTAGTAAACAGGATGGCCGTTGCGCAGATGATAGGCGAGGGCCTCGGGGCTTTCCATCAGATAGATCCATCTGCTCGGCCCACCGTGTTGATTGTGGTGCAGCAGGTAGCGGATTGCCGGCAGATAAGCTCCGGCAACGATGACCGCGTCTTTCGGCAGGCGCTGGCTGGTGCCGATCACCTCTCTGATCCGCTGCCTGAGATCCACCCGCGCGGTATGGGCCTTGAGGATGGGGCCGCGCAGGCTGATCCCGTCCGAAGAAAGGCCGATGAAGGCGGCGAGCGCCAATGCCAGGGCTGCGAAACGATGCAGCAGCGGAGGATAGAAGAGAGTCATCAGCAGGAAAACGAAGGGTATCGCCGGGATGAGATAGGCCGGATCATGGGGCAGGCGCAGGAAGGCAATTACGTAGAGCAGGACCGCCAGCATCGCCGCAGCCATGACCGTTCCGTGGGCGGCAAGGGCCTGGCGGGCCTGGCGGACGGTTGTGGGCAGGAAGGCCCCGATCAGCAGGATTGCCCAGGCCACAACGGAAAACCCGCCCCATGTATTGACCACGCCGAGATGCAGGATCTGGCGTGGGGAAGGATAGGGCATTTTGTCATGGAAGGTCAGGAAACCCGGGCCATACCGGGCCAGAACCGGCACAAAGAAAAGGCCCGCAACTGCAAGCGCCAGGCCCCAGAGCCGTGCCAATGATTGCGCAGTCCGGTTCTGTCCGGATTGTTCCCGGGAAATCAGCAGCAGGCTGAGCGGGATCAGCATCGCGGCGGATGTGATGCGGCTGGCTATCGCCATTCCGATGAACAGCCCCGCCAGGCCCGCCCGCCCGGACATGGCAAAAAGAAAGGCCCCCAGCAGGAAAGTCAGCGCGATCATGTAATCCATGGTTACCGTACTGTTGATCAGGATCACGGGGACGAGCGAGAAGAGAAAGGCCAGCCAGAAGCCATGCCGCACCCCCAGCCTGTGCAGGATCAGAGCCAGAAACAGGGCTGACAATGCGCTGAAAAGCGCCGTCAGGCCATTCGTGAGATACGCAGATTCACGCCAGGGAAAGATGGCGACCAGATATTCGTAGAGCGGATATCCCGGCAGGCGCGAAGCGGCATATTTCCCCGTTGCGGCGATGTTTTCAGCCACCGCCAGGACCCGATAAGCATCAGGGTCAAGACCGGGGCCGGGAGCGAGCCAGGGAAGGCGCGTCAGCAAAACCGCAATAACGAGCATGAGAGAGGCCCTCCGGATGCACGCAGGAAAAATGGCCTGTTCGGAGGGTGGTTTCTGGTAAAGCATAAAAACAAATCCGGTATAATGGCCTGAACAAGCTGCATATAAATCTGCAAGTGACCCTGACATGCACATGATCAGCACGCAATTACACCCGCAAGCCGGATCAACAGGCAATGCAGCATTCTCCACGAAACAGAGCCTGTTTCTGATCGGCTGGCAAGTGGGTTTCGCGCCTGGGCACAAGAATTTGCTCCGGAAATCATCTCGTGCCCGGCGCCCGCTGACGGGATGTATTCTGCCCTGACAGACATCCGGGGGCGGTGCCTGCTTGATTTTCTGTTATGATTTTCCCGGATTCCTCGTTATGAGATCCAGATGATCAACATGAAAGGCCTGAAATCAGCCCTCAAACGCATTCCTGGTGCGTCTGCCATCGTTCAGGGGATTCGCAAGCGGCAAGGCAGGGACTCACAACCATTTGAGACCTCAGGACAATATTGGGAAGAACGCTATCGCGCAGGGGGAAATTCCGGTGCCGGTTCTTATGGTCGACTGGCACGTTTCAAGGCGGAGATCCTGAACGGGTTTGTGCGGGAACACGGCATTCGCAGCATTGTCGAACTGGGCTGTGGCGATGGCTCTCAGCTTGGACTGGCCGAATACCCCTCGTATGTCGGCGTGGATGTTTCCCAGGTCGCGGTGTCCCTTTGCCGGCAAAAATATGCTTCCGACGCTTCCAAACGCTTTCTTGCCAGTGAAGAAGCCCAGGCCGAGAAACCAAGAGGCGAAGCCGCATTTTCGCTCGATGTGATCTACCACCTGGTGGAAGATCAGGTTTATGAGCACTATATGCGGGATCTTTTTGACGCTGCCACGAATTGGGTTGTCATCTATTCGAGCAACAGGGATGAATGGGTGCAGGATGCCCATGTCAGACATCGCATGTTCAGCCGCTGGATCGCAGAACATGCCCCGGCCTGGAAGCTGCATGAAAAGATCGCTCAGAGATACCGCTATGAGCCGGGAAAGGAAGACGAGACATCGTTCGCGGATTTCTACATTTATCGCAGGATCGGGGCTTGAATGTCATTCTGATGCCGCGTGAATCCTTGGCGGCAAGATGTCGGAAGGGGGTGTTTTCATTTGAGAAGAACACATGATCGATCCAGCATGCCGGGCCGCGTGCGCGTCGGCATAATGGCGCCGGTTCTGGGTATCCCCTCGGAGGTCTGGATAGAAAGGCAATGCGCGTTTTTCGACAGGATAGAGCCTGTTCTGATCGGTTGGGAGCGGGATCCGTCATGGCAAAACAAACGGGGTCTGGAAACGCATATCGTGCCCGGATCCTTTGAGCCGCCCCGCACCTTCGGGCGCCGGGTATTGCGCCGGCTTGGTCTGGCCCGGGCCCTGAAGATAACCCCGGAACAGCGCGAAAACCAGGCCCGCACCCTGGCTGAGGCAAGAGTGGACGGGCTGCTGACGCATTTTTCCTGGACGGCAATGGCCGCCAGTCAGGCACTGCCTGAAGACATGCCGCTGATCTGGCATGTCCACGGACGCGATGTTTCCTCGCTGATGCAGGACCGGGCTTATCAGGCCATGTTTGCGCGCGCGATACGGCGCGCGGATTGCCTTGTGGCGGTGGGTCGGCACCAGTTGGAAAAACTGGATCCGCTGGGGCTGCCAGAGCGTTCGGTGGTGATCCCCTGCGGTGTGGTGCTTGAAATATTTGCAAGCGGTGCAATGCCGGCTCAGGCGGATGGCGGGCCATTGCGCTTCATTTCGGTCGGGCGGATGGCGCCTGAAAAGGGGATGCTGGAAAATCTGCGGGCCTTTGAACTGATCGCCGGGGATTTTCCGACGGCAGAACTGGTTCTGATTGGGGCTGGCGAAGAATATGAAACCGTCAGGGCGGCGGCCGAAGGCAGCCGGTTTGCCGCTCGCATCCAGCTTGCCGGCAGGCTGAACGGCCCCGAGATCGCCCGCGCACTTTCGGCGTCGCAGATATATCTCCAGCATTCGCTGCCAAAGGGGGGTGCTGTGGAAGGTTTCGGGGTAACCCTGGCAGAGGCCGGTGCTGCGGGGTTGCCGCTGTTGGCCAGCAACATCGGTGGGCTGAAGGATCAGGTCGCGGACGGGCAGAACGGTTATCTGTTTCCTCCCGGAGACATTGTTGAACAGGCCCGCCTGATGCGGCTGCTGGCGCAGGATTGTGCCCTGCGGGCCCGTCTTGGCCAGAAAGCGCGCCAGATTGCCCTTGGTTATGACGCAAAACATATGTCGGCCCGGCTGGAACAGGAAATTCTCGAAGCAATCTCCCGTCGCCGGCGGAAAGCCATATAATTAACATAAGATTGATTATCCGTGCGGCGGGATGCTGCCGGACAGCGACGGGTTGTCTTGCCTCTGCTCTCCCAAGCGCTATTTCTGGCCCCGTTACGGATTTGCAGGAGGTTTACATTGTGCGTGCACGCAGAACAGTCATCCCGGGGCTTTGTGCCCTTGGTCTTGTCCTCGGCCTCGGGGCCATGGCGCAGCGCGGAGCCGCCGCGATGAACGGGCTTTATCTTTACTGCCCACCACAGCCGGGGGTGAGGGATGAATTTCGCAAAGCCGCCTGTTCGGCCCTTGCGGGCGAGCTCGCACGGTTGCGCGCAACAAAGCCCGAACTGCGTGACAGCACGAGGTTTACTGCCGAAAACGGGCTGCATATTCGCCTTAACCTTGCCACAAAAGGCAGGCATTTCATCACCGGACAACTGGACTGGCAGCGCGTGACACCGGGGGAGTCACCCGGCATGCAATCCGGCCCGAAAATTGAAAACAGCACCATGGATCAGGACACCAATGTCACATCCTTCACCCTTCTTGGCAGAAGCCTGGCACGCCACGGCGGCCTGCCGGAATGAGTGTCCGCTTTCTCTGATCCACAAATAAAAGTAGACCGATATGCCAACCCTGCCCACCTATACCTATGACCAGATCGCCAATGAGCTGAGCACCCTCAACTGGACCCATGATGGCGTCAACCCGCACCATTTTCCCAGCACGACGATCAGAGTGAACTATTCCCATCTGGATGCGGATGAACAGGGGCTGGCGGCACAGGCGCTTGAGGCCTGGAGCATGATATCGGGCATTACTTTCACCACCGATACCTATGCAGCGGCCGATATTACCTTTGACAATGACGGCACCGGGGCCATTACCTATGCCCAGTGGAGCCTCCCTGGCGGGGCAACGACCGAAACAGTGGCCACAATGACTGGCGCGCAGGTCCATATTGGCAGTTCCTGGGTGGATAGCTATGGCACCAGCCTCGATTCCTACAGTTTCCAGACCTATATCCACGAAATCGGCCATGCGCTGGGGCTGGGGCATGCGGGCTATTACGACGGCAATGCCATCTATGGCACGACGACCGGTTCCGGGGACAACCACTATCTCAACGACAGCTGGCAAGCGACCGTGATGTCGTATTTCTCGCAAACCGAGAATACATCGATCAGCGCCTCTTATGCGGGCGTGGTCACACCGCAAATTGCCGATATTCTGGCAATTCAGAGCATGTATGGCACCGCAGGCAATTTGCGCACCGGCGACACCACCTATGGTGTGGGCTCCAACGCGGGCGGTTATTATGACCAGCTGCAGAACCTGAGCGGCCTGATAACCTTTACCATCCTTGATGATGGCGGCACCGATACAATCAACCTTTCCACGGATATCGATGACGAAACGGTTGATCTGAATGCCGAGGCCATTTCCTCGGTTCTCGGGCTGACCGGCAACATGATCATAGCGCGCGGCACGGTGATCGAGAATTTCGTGGCCGGCAGCGGCAATGACACGGTCACCGGCAATGCGGTTGCCAACCAGCT
>Ga0256841_1000506_pt1 | contig 40357 bp, 30 predicted proteins | sample 356308metaG_FD_185971 | JGI IMG/M metagenome (GOLD analysis project Ga0256841, IMG submission 185971) | Hydrothermal vent microbial communities from Mid Atlantic Ridge, Atlantic Ocean - 356-308 | ecosystem: Environmental > Aquatic > Marine > Hydrothermal vents | place: Atlantic Ocean: Mid...
CTCCGACAACCCGGCCGTGCTTCTGGTTGGCGTGGGAGTTGTCCTCACATCTACAGCCGCTCCGCATACATCGCAGAACCGCGCTTGCCGACGCAGCGTGGTCTGACAGTGAGGGCATTGGCGAGAGGCGGGTGTGGATTCGGGAAACGCCATCGCCGGGGGACGGTCCGGCGGTGCCACGAGTTCTACTCCCTCGCGGGCCCGCTCGGATTTTTCGCTCTGACCGGACTCAACGGTGACTTCTTCGAATTCGCCGCCACAGTATCGGCAGAATCTCCAGGTCGCTTTGGTGGGCGCTCCGCACTGCGGACAATAGAGCATCCTTTCTCGTCCCCCAGACACGGCCGACAACGCACTTCCACAATTGCGACAGAAGTTGAATGAATCAGGAAAATCAAGTTGACACGCCGGACAACGCTTCACGGCGGAAATATTGTATCACTTCCAAGTCTCTGGAAGTAAGGCGTCAAGTGGTGGTATCGAAGACCTTCCCCTCAAGGCTTTCGCGCCGCTCCGGCGAGCCACCACTCGCGCCATTGTCGCTGCGTCCCTTTTATGACGAAGCCCGCCTCGTGGAGTGCAGCGGTGAACTCCTCGGCGGTAAACCAACCCGATCGCGGATGGGCTAGAAGAGCTCGGCTCGCCGGATGAGCGACGAATCCTCGCAAGAACTCTTCATAAAAGAACCACCCGCCTGGTTCGAGTACGCGCGCGATTTCTCCGAGGGCCCTTCGCCAATCCGAGAGATGATGTAAGACGGCCAATTCGATAATGACATCGAATTGATCAGAAGCAAACGGCAACCACTCGGCATCTCCGACAAACAGCACGACGCGGCCTCCAAACGCGGGCTGCAGGCGACGGCGCGCTGACGCGACGTGCGCCGGATCATAATCGAAGGCGATGACTTGATGCGCGCCGTAGCGATCGAGCAACAATTCTGTTCCCGTCCCGCGGCCACAGCCGATTTCCAGTACCCGGCGATCCCGCAACGAGATGGGTCCCTGGAGAAACCAGCGATCGGCCACGCGCCGTTGCATCCACGTCCGTATCGGACTGTTGATGAGCGCTTTCTCCACCCAGTTCAACTTCATGAGGATCGCGTCCTTTCACTGACGGCCGCTCTTACTGACAATCCCGGCTGCCTGTTTTCGACTCCCTTGGACATCGCCCCGAGCATATAGCAAGGATCGATTGTCGATCAATGAGGAACTCACATCAATCCGGAATGGCGGCCAACGCTGGTGAGATTACGGCATGAAAGCGTTCCGGATCTTCTGCCATGAAGAACGCACTTGGTGAGAGCCCGTGTCCCTTTGACATTCCCACCGATGAACGCTATACTCGCTCCCCTATTGATATCATGATGCGGCGGTTCGTAACTCTGATCTTGCTCGCCATACCAGCCATTGATCTGGTGACGCCCGGAATCTGCCCGGAAGACCTTCAAGGATTGATGCTCTCTCCTGGATTTCAGCAACAGATGACGTCCTCACCAGAGGCCTCACTGATCGGGCAAGTTCCCTCATCGGATCAACCTGGGAGACCCGTTGCTCCCATTGACGAAGACTGTTTCTGCTGCTGCCAGCATATCACGCCGCAGCCCATCTTCATATGGCCGTCGCCGGCACCTCGACCGGACCTCACCAGAAGAGAGTTGCCACCGTTTCTCGCTCCATCAATCGATCCACTCGATCATCCTCCCCGACGTTCCTGAGTCCATTCACTCTCTTATCCCTCGATACGGCCTCTCGTCTCCTGAGCGAGAGGCGTGAGGAATGAGCATATCAATGAAACTCATCTCGTTCCCGAGAGGAGTGATGAGGAGGACGAGTCTATGAAGTGGAAGATCATGGTGCTCTTGAGCATCCTGGGAGGATGGACGCCGTCCATCTTTGGACAGGCATCTGCCGTCCCAACCGAGCTGAGCCTGGAGGAGGCCATTCGAATGGCCGTGGAACGGAATCCGGAATTGAAAGCGGCGCGAAAGAATATTGACATTGCTCGGGCCAATCTCATCGAGGCCTCCAAGCGGCTCAATCCCGTGCTGACCATCGGTGGGGAGAACTATCCCTTGTTTGAATCTCGTCGGGGAAGTTTCTTCAACGGCCAGGAACTGACGGCCCGCGTCGACTATGAGATCGAAACATTTGGCAAGCGACGCCTGCGCACCCAGGTGGCACGACAACAGATCGACATTGAGCGCTTGCGGTATCAGAATATCGAGCGCCAGCTCATATTGCGCGTCAGGCGAGCTTATTTCGAGGTCGTCGTGGCTCAGGCGAACCTCGAACTGGCCGAACAGATCCTGAAGGACATCGATCAGGTGATCCAACTCGATCGCGTGCGATTCCGCGAAGGCGAAATCTCCGGCGGCGAATTGAAGCGGATCGAAGTCGAGCGATTGAGATTTCTCGACGACGTGTTCGCCGCCCGGCTCGCCCTGCGCAACGCCAAGAGCACGCTCCTTGCGCTCATGGGGCTGGACGATCTCGACATCGATTTTCGGGCCGTCGAACCCCTGCCGCTGGATGAACGCCAACCGCGTCAACGGATGGGGATTCCTCCACCGCTTCCCTTGAAGGAGCTAGAACGGTTGGCCTTGAGTCAACGTCCCGACATGGCTGCCGTCCTTCATACCCGACGGCGAGCCGACACTGAGTTACTCCGCCAGCGCGCGCTGCGTACCTCGAATATCATCGTCGGCGGTGGCTATCGGCGCGATTTCGGCATCAATAGCGTCGTCTTCGGAGTAACCATTCCGCTGAAAATTTTTAACCGGAATCAGGGAGGCATTGCTCGCGCGCTGGCCGAACGCGAACGGGCTGAACATCAAGCCGAGGCCATCGAGCGCCTCATTCGACTGGAGGTGAGAAAGGCTTACAACGCCGTGGAGATCAATCGGCAACGGGTGGAATACATTCGACGCGAGTATCTCCAGAAGTCAGAACAATCGCGCAACATCACACTGGCATCCTATCGCTTCGGCGAAGCCAATTTGATCGACCTGCTGGACGCCGAGCGAGCTTACGCTGCCACCCGGCAAGTGTATAACCAGGCGCTATTCGATTATCGAATGAGTCTCTACGAACTGGGAGCGGCCATCGGTCTCCCGGTCACAGAGTGAAGGCGAGAAGATGCGAGGGACCTCAGGCATCGAGTCGCCGAGCGGGTCCCCTCTCGACCCAAGGAGAAATGACCATGCGTACAGATCGATCATCATCGAGGAGATGGATAGGAGATCGCCGGAAATGGCTCTCCGGAATCGTCGCGCTGATCAGCGCGATCATTCTCGCCATCGCTGGTCTCTGGTGGGCCAATCGATCGGCTCAGCCACCACTGGCCGAGTCAGCCGAGCACGATGAACCACATGAGGCTGGCGTGATCATCCTCAATCCTCAAGCTCAGGCCAATATTGGCTTGAAACTCGCCGAAAGCGAGCGGCGGACGGTGACCACGTATATTGAGACGACGGGCACGGTCGCTCCCAACGAGACGCGGGTGGCGCATATCCGCCCACTGGCGCGGGGGCTGATTGAGAAGGTTCACGTCAAGCTCGGTGACGTTGTGCGCGCCGGCCAGCCGCTCGTCTCTTACGATAACATCGAGTTGGGCGAATTGATCGGCGACTACCTGAGCGAACGCGCCCGGCTCGAAGAAGCCCGAGCGCAATTGGAGGTGGCCAGGACATTCCTCGAACGAGCAGAACGTTTGATCGAGGTGGAGGCCATCGCCCGCAAGGATTACGAGCTTCGTCAGGCTCAGTACCGAACGGCGCTGGCCACCGTCCGGCGACAGGAAGCCGACATCGCCAAGATCGAGGAGAAATTGCATCGGTTCGGTCTCACCGATGCGGATATCGAAAGATTACAAACGGGGAGAGAACATCAATTCCACCGGACGGCCTCACACAATGTCCTCCGAGCCCCGTTTGACGGCGTGATCATCGCCTATGATGTCGCCGAGGGAGAAGTCGTTGGACCTGATCGCGAGCTGTTCACGCTCGTGGATACATCGACGGTGTGGGTCCTCGCCGATGTGTACGAGAAAGATCTCGCCGCCGTGCGAGTCGGTCAGCCGGTAGAGATCCGCGTTCCCGCCTATCCCCGAGAGACGTTCACCGGTACGATCACCTATATCAGCGATATGATCGAGCCGGAGACGCGAACGGCGCGAGTTCGTTGCGTCGTATCCAATCCGGATCGGAAACTGAAGCTGGAGATGTTCGCCACTATTCGCATTCCTCGACCAGAGGGACGCCAGGCTATTCTCATTCCCAGCCAGGCCATTCAGGAAATCGATGGTCGTCCGATCGCGTTCGTGAAAGTGGGTGCCGATCGATTCGAGAGGCGCGAATTGACGCTCGGCGAACAGACCGATCAATGGGTCGAGGTCCGCTCGGGCATTCAACCCGGTGAGCTGGTGGTCACGGAGGGGAGTTTCTATCTGAAGTCGATTCTCAAACGGGAGGAGATCGGCGGCGAGCATTGACGAGAGAGTCCACCTGCGCGAGGAGCATGGTGACTTTGTCCAGGACGTCCACGACTTTGAGATGAGCGAGGACGATGATTACGGCGGCGGTGACAACATACCATCTCGTTGTGGTGATCTGCTTCCCGAGCATATGGCCAACGGGCGTGTCCAGGGCTATCACTTCTTGGCTGAGAGCGGCTATGTCCACCCTCAGCTCTTCGCGCAACGCCGCTACGCCCACTTTGAGCTCCTCGCGGAATGTCATCAGGTCCTGGCGCAGGAAGGCGTTTTCATCCTTCAGTTCGTCTCCGGCGAGCGGCGCGTCTTCTCTGGTGGCGACTTTGGCCCAGCCGACTTCTGTGACGCACTCGCCAGTTCCTCTTCGAGGTGGTCCCTTGAGACGCCGATGGCGTCCAGGTTCGGCATATTTTGTTGAGAGCCATGTTATCTGGCGCATGATGTGAGAGCCAGTAGAAAGGAGTGCGTATGCATCGAATCATTGAATTTTCGCTCAAATATCGTTTCTTGATCATCGTTTTGACGGTGCTCCTCATTGTGACGGGCCTCTATTACCTCCAGCAATTACCGATCGATGCCGTGCCCGATGTCACGCCCAATCAGGTCCAGGTTTTGACGCGTGCGCCGGGATTGGGCCCGGTGGAAGTAGAAAAGTTCATCACCTTCCCGGTGGAGACGGCCATGAGCGGGTTGCCGGGCGTTGAGAAGATCCGCTCCGTATCCCGATTCGGACTCTCAGCCGTCTACATCTACTTCCGGGAAGATATGGACATCTACTTCTGCCGACGTCTGGTCATGGAGCGGCTGCCACAGGCCCGGGCGGCTATTCCTCCCGGTTTCGGCGTCCCCGAGATGGGCCCCATTTCGACGGGCCTGGGAGAGATCTATCAGTTCGAGGTGCGCGGCGAGGGCTACGATCTGATGGAACTGCGTAGCATTCTGGACTGGGATATCGCCTTCAAGCTCCGGTCGGTCCCCGGCGTTGTGGAGGTCAATTCTTACGGCGGCCAATTGAAGACCTACGAGGTTCAATTAGATGCCGATAAGCTGGTCAGTTACAACCTCTCTCTGGATCAGGTGTTCCGAGCGCTGGAACAGAACAATTCCAATTCCGGCGGCGCCTATATCGAGCGACGACAGGAGCAAGTCGTGATTCGTGGTGAAGGGCTCGTCGACACCATAGAAGACATCGAGAACATCGTGGTTGCCGCCGGAAAAGATGGCACACCTATTTACATCAAAAATCTGGGGCGCGTCGTGATGGCTCCTCGCGTGCGCCAGGGAGCGGTCACCCGCGATGGGCGCGGGGAGGTGGTGACCGGCGTGGTCATGATGCTCATCGGAGAGAATTCGCGAGTCGTCGTCGATCGCGTCAAGCGCAGAATCGAAGAGATCAAAAAAACGCTTCCCCCGGGGGTAGAGATCGACACGTACTATGATCGAACTGAACTGGTGCGAAAAACCATTCGCACCGTGATCAAGAACCTGACCGAAGGAGGATTGCTCGTCATCGCCATCCTGCTGCTGTTACTGGGGAACCTGCGTGGTGGATTGATGGTGGCGTCGGCCATTCCTTTGTCCATGTTGTTCGCCTTCACCGGCATGGTTTATGCCGGGCTATCTGGAAATCTCATGAGCCTGGGAGCCATTGATTTCGGCCTCATCGTCGATGGCTCGGTGGTGATGATCGAAAACATCGTTCGCAAACTCTCGGAGAAAAAAACGACCCACCCGGGTCGTCTGGCCGTCATTCTCGACGCCGCACGAGAAGTGGCCCGCCCCGTTTTCTTCGCCGTGCTCATCATTATCATCGTGTATCTGCCCGTCCTCACGCTCGAGGGCGTCGAAGGAAAGATGTTTCGACCGATGGCGCTGACCGTCATTTTCGCCCTCTGTGGATCGTTGATTCTGGCGTTGACTCTCATGCCCACGCTGGCTTCGCTGTTTTTCCGCAAACCGCCCGGAGAGAGCGAAACCTGGATCATTCGCCAGATCAAGCCGCGGTACACCCGGCTCCTGGAGAGAGCCATCGCTCATCCTGTACTGACGGTGCTCATTGCGGCCACCATATTCGCCGGCAGCGTGGCGCTGACGCCATTGATGGGAGCCGAATTCATTCCCAAGCTGGATGAAGGAACCATCGCTCTCCAAGCATGGCGACTGCCATCGACGTCGCTCACCGAATCGATTCGCAGTACCACGCTCATTGAGAAGATCCTGAAGCCGTTCCCCGAAGTCATCACCGTCGTCTCTCGCACCGGCCAGGCAGAGATTCCCACCGATCCCATGGGCATCGAGACGAGTGATATTTATGTCATTCTCAAACCCCGTGACGAGTGGGTGACGGCCAAAACCAAAGAGGAGCTCATCGCCAAAATGGATGCCGCCCTCAAGGAGAATGTGCCGGGGAATATCTTCAGTTACTCGCAGCCCATCGAACTCCGCGTGCAGGAACTCATCGCCGGCGTCCGTTCAGACGTGGCCATCACCATTTATGGTGATGATCTGGATGAATTGAGGCGCGTGGGAGAGGAGGTGGCGCGCGTTGTCTCGCGCGTCCCGGGGGCGGCCGATACCAAACTGGAACAAACGGCGGGACTCCCCTACTTGCGAGTGCGTATTAATCGGGAGCAGATTGCTCGATATGGAATCAACGCCTCGCAGATCCTGTCGGTCGTCGAAGCCATGGGTGGCCGGGTGGTGGGTCAAGTTCTGGAAGGGCAGAAGCGGTTCTTGCTGCAAGTTCGCTTTCAGCGGCAGGATCGCGCCGACGTGGAGAAAATCAAAAACCTGAAGGTCGCCGATCCGCGTGGCCGGCTCATTCCGCTCAGTCAACTGGCCGACATCTGGATCGAGGAAGGCCCCGCCCAGATCAGTCGGGAGAATATTCATCGTCGGATCACCGTAGAGACCAACGTGCGCGGACGCGATCTGGCCAGTTTCGTGGCCGAAGCCCGGCGGGCCGTCGACCAGCAAGTGGATTTGCCCGTGGGATACTGGATCGAATGGGGTGGTCAGTTTGAGAATCTCCAGCGCGCCAGCCGACGGCTGGCCATCGTCGTTCCGCTGGCGTTGTTTCTCATTTTCGTCCTGCTCTATACGACCTTCAATTCGGTCAAGCCGGCGCTGCTCATCTATTTGAACGTGCCCATGGCGGCCACGGGCGGAATTTTGGCGCTGTTTGTCCGTGGCATGCCGTTCAGCATCTCGGCCGGGGTGGGATTCATTGCGTTGTTCGGTGTGGCCGTGCTCAACGGCGTCGTCCTCATCAGTTACATCAACCAACTCCGACGCGAAGGCGTTCCCGTCCAGGAGGCGGCACGGAGAGGAGCACTGGTGCGACTGCGACCGGTACTCATGACCGCGTTGGTGGCCAGCCTGGGATTCCTGCCCATGGCGACATCGACCAGCGCTGGCGCCGAGGTACAACGACCATTGGCCACGGTGGTCATTGGGGGATTGATCACGTCCACACTATTGACGCTGGTTGTTCTCCCGGCCATCTATCGGTGGTTTCATCGGGATGAACCCATCACGGCGAATGCCCCGTCGCCGCAAGCGCCTCAGAACAACAACGATGTCACCGATGAATCGGCGGATTGATGGAGACGGATTCATCAGCGAACCAGTCGATCCCCATCGGTGTGGAAGGAGGACTCATGAAGAAGATCGAAGCGATCATTCAACCGTTCATGCTGGTCAAGGTGACTCGAGCCCTGCAGGACCATGAGCGCGTCAGTGGCATGACAGCCACCGACGCGCGTGGGTTCGGCCGGCAGCGCGCGGCCAACGCCAAAGACGTGATCAGCGAAGGCATGATCCAGTTGGCGAGAAAGATCAAAATCGAAGTGGTAGTTTCCGATGATCTCGTGGATGAAGTGGTCGAGATCATCAAAACGCACGCGCACACTGGCAACGTGGGTGACGGCAAGATCTTCGTCACCGATGTTGAGCGGGCCATCCGGATCAGAGACTTTGCTGAAGGGGAGATCGCCGTATGAGAGATGCCTGCTCCCAGGCGTCCCGGGAATCCTCTCGCCTGCCGAACGGCGGGAGCGTTACCGGAGCGTTTCGAGGACGTGGCGAAGGCGCGCCTCGGCCTCCCGCGCTCCCAGATGAAGCTCCTCGTCATGCCTGGTCGCCAACAGTTCCTCGGACCGCAGAATGCCGACTTCTACACCGGATTCGGTTTCGCTGATCACCACACTGCGAGGACGCATCATCCCAGACGTTCCCTCGGTGCTCAACGCCCGGTGGGCGAGTTGCGGATGACAGACGCCGAGAACGACATAAGCACGAGAGCCAAGGCCAGAAGCGACTTCCGGGGAAGTTTCTCCTCCAAACTTCATGAACACACCAAACCCTTCCGCCTCGAGCGCACCGGTCACTCGCTCAATAGCTTCCTGAAAGCCGACGTCGGGGAGTTCCCGACGGTATTCATAATTTGCATCATCCATCACTCAACACTCGATATCATTCGGCGCCGGTCACCAACAGGGCGGCGCGGCCATATCCCCGGTGGCAGAAGGCCGGTCAAGCCAACACGACCATCGGTTCCTCTACGAGTTCTCATACTCGCCGAATTGAATGCTAGACCGAATATGGGCGGGAGGCAAGGGAGAATCGTCACAGAGGAAGCATCACGCTGATGGGCTGCCGTGGCGGATGTGACCAACGGACTGAGCCTCTATTCACTGCCGCCCGTTGCCCATCACATCCCGCCACCAGGCGCCACCGCGAGTTCACTTGTTGTCATTCTGGCGGTCGCTCTTCTCTTTCCCCTTCATCATCTGCATCATCTCCTTCATCATCGGGCACATGGATGGGGAGGCGGCTCCCTTCTCCATCCTCAAGTGGTCCATCATGTGACGCATCATGTCCATCTGCATCATCATCATCTGCTGGCGCATCTTCCGTCGCTGCGTCACCAACTCATTGATGACGTCGGCTATGGCATCGACTTTCTTCTTGCCCCGCGCAGCATTCATGACGGCCACTTTCTCATCCAGGCGACTGTCCATGGCTTTCATCCGGGACATCATCTCCCGCTGCTTATTCATCATCATCCGGCATTGCTCCATCATGGGCTGATGCTTCATCCCGGGTTGTTGCTCATTGACCTGCTCCTGCCGCAGCGATGAAGGGGTATGCGGCTGAGCGAATAACCCCGCCGGAATGACGAATGCGATCAAGATCGTCCAAAGCGATTTCATCTTCATCACCTCCTCCGTATTTTGTTGAGTGAGAATGAGACTGGACAGGATCGGCTCGGCCAGCCTCAATGAACATCGACCGATCGATGGTCGCGCGCTCTCTGAGGGAGTGGAACTCGTTCAGTAGATCTGACGGAAGTGACCGTCAGGATAGATCTCATAGAGCTCCACCTCCCGCATCCCATGCTCTCGATGACCATGACCATGCTCCATGAGCGTCACGCTCGCGTAGATCACCCAGGGATACCCAGGTGCGTTGAGGCGAACGATGGGTTCAGAAATCACCGAGGCGTCGAATATCACCGTCCAGGCTAGAAGCGGCTGCGTTTGGGCGTCGCGAAGGGCAAACAGCGTCGCGCCCATGGGTTGGTCGGGCCCCGGGCCCATATCTCCAGATTCGCCAACGAATCCGGCGGTGAAATAGATGGTTCCATCCGGAGCGAGCACCGGTGCCGAAGCCATCGTGCCGTGAAATGCGAACGTCCACTTCAACTGTCCATTCTTCACGGCGAACAGCACTCCCCGGTCCATCTCATCGTCGCCGGGACCGGACCCCGGATCATGATCATCGACACCGAACGCCGTCGCCGTCAAATAGACCGTACCATCACCTGCCACACTCGGCGCCGAAACCGCCCCGAAGCCTTCGATGTCGAAACGCCAACGTACTCCTCCTGCAGGGTCGATGGCCAGAAGCCTCGACGCGTCGACGCCATCGTGTCCAGGTCCCGGTCCCATCATCCCGCTATGAACGATCACGTAGACGAGCCCATCGGGACCAATAGCGAGGTTGCGCTGATCTCCTCCTCTCATCCCGTGGCCGTATGTCAATCCGATGAACCCAAAGATGATAGCGGAAGTAGCGATAAAACTCAGCCCGTATCTTTTCATCGTTTCTCATCCTCCTCATCCATGATTCATACGGGATGAGAAATGCAACTCTCGTGCCAAGATGACGACATCGAGAGAATGGGCTCATCTTCACAGAATTCAAGCTATTACGAGACGTGAGTGAAGTTTGGCACGAGCATCCCGTGGATCAACCAACGTGTCATTTCGCCCACCCGTGTGGGATTTGCGACAGCTCGGAGATCAATCGCGTCCAAGCGAAAGTGCAGTCACTCCACCTCAACGGTCTTCCAGAACCCGCTCATAGACGCGCACAACCTCCCGGGCTGCTCGCTCCCAGGAGAATTGTCGGGCGCGCTGGCGCCCGCGCTCGATGAGTCTCCGACGGGTGGAGTCATCGGTGATGACGTGGTGGATGGCGCGAGCGATGCTCCCCGGATCATAGGGATCAACGAGCACGGCGGCATCACCAGCAACTTCGGGCATGGCTGAGCAGTTCGAGGTGATCACCGGACAGCCGCACGCCATGGCCTCCAGGATGGGGAGCCCGAAGCCCTCATGAAATGAGGGGAATACCAACACATCGGCCGCAGAGTAGATCTGGATCAACTCTTCAGTCGAGACCACTCCTTTGAACTCCACGTGGGACTCCAACCCCAACTCCCTCATCCGACGTTGCACGGCCTCATATCCCCAGCCACGCGGGCCCACGTGCACCAAGCGATGTGGCAGGCCCTGGGCTTTGACCCCGGCGAAGGCTTCCAGAACGCCGATGAGATTCTTCTTGGGGATGATGGCGCACACGGAGAGGATGAATGGTCGCTCGCTCCTCGGCCGCTCCCTGAACTCCCAAGCCCGTCGCCGAAAAGGCTCAGCGAGACCATTATGAACGACGGCGATTTTCTCCGGCGGAATCCGATAGGCCTTGATGATCTCACGCCGAGATGATGTTGAGACGGTGACGACCGCATCCACGCGATGGAGAAGGCGACGGTATTTCCAGATCGCGCGGCGCGGCAACGGCTCATGCCACTCCGGCGGCAACGTCGCCCAGGCGCAACCGTGAATGGTCACCACGGTCCGGGCGCGGCCGGGACACCACCAGTACAGCTCCCATTCGGTCATGAAGTGGAGGAGCGAAAAGCCATATCGTCGGAGATAGCCGGGAGCGCGGAACCGGCCTGTACTTCCCCTGACGAGGCGAGAGGGCAACGTGATCTTCTGACCAGGAGAGGGGACATCAGACGATCGAGCGCAGATGACGTGCAGATCTTCAAGGCGAGGAGCGAGCGCTTCGATGAGATTCCGCGTATAGACGCCCACGCCGGTCAAGTCCTGAAGCGCTCGGGTGGCGACGAGTCCGATCCTCCGTCCGCGGAGAGAGAACGGTGACCGTTCGCCCTCCCCACCTGACAGTCCCGCGTCGCTGTCTCGATGCTCGCTCATTCGATGTAACCGAGATGTCTGAGTCGGGATAACAGTTCGGCTTCCTCGGCGTCGTACCCGCCCGGCATCGTCGGTCCCGAAGGTAACGGCTCGCTCCGCTTGATCACCGGATGAGCCCTGACAAACTCCGGCCGGAAGGCGTCAAGGAGAACCTCGCCATCCATGTAATCGGGCACGGGCAAGCCCATCACGTAGAGCATGGTCGGCGCCACATCTTCGATGCGCGCCGATTCCAATTGATGGGCGCGCCGGACGCCCGGACCAGCCAGTATGAAGAGACCATCGACGCGATGTGTTCCCGACCAGGCCCATCTCTCCTCCCGACGAGAAATCACCCGTTCGCTCCGACCGCCGGTCAGATAGACGCCCGGCGCGGCGCTGACGATGAGGTCATCCGCACCTTCGACCTGAGGGCCATGATAAAGCTCTTCGCGACGATAGACCCGCTGAATCAGCGGTCGATGCGTGACGGGATCTTTGAGGGCCATGAGTCCATCGATGATGCGCTGGCGAAGGGATTCGTATTCCCGTCCCGGTTGGACGATACCCTGCGGCTCGCGCCCCCGGAGATTGAGGCGAATGGACTGATTCGGCATGGAGGCGAAAAAGGCTCTCGTCCGAGACCAATCAATATGCGCATACGGCGTCAACGGGGTTTGTGGGAGGGCGCGCTTCAACGAGGCCGGTAACCATCGCTTCAGCATCGTTCCCACTCCCAACTTGTAAGCGAGCGCTTCCATCCATTCTCTGTGCGAGCGCGACTCCGGTGCTTCACGCCACGTCAATAATCCCCACTCCACGAGGAGTTCTTCTATGTGAATGCGCCGATCGAGCGATCCGAATCCATGATCCGAATACACGAGGACATACCCGTCTGACGCCACGCGCGATATCAAGGCATCCAGGCTCCGATCCAGTTGTCGATAGTATCGAAAGATGGCCTGCGCGTCGGTGACCGAGGCGCCCGCTTCATCGAGGAAGCGCCAGAAGTAGTGCTGCAGACGGTCCAATCCGTCATAAACGATCTGCAGCACATCGACATCGAACGTCCGCGCCAATCGCATGGCGAGCTCCGTCTGTCGCTCCGTCGTCCGCGCCAGATCGCGCAAGAAAGCGCGCCGACGCCCGTGATGGAGATTCTTTTCGTCGAGTCGAAGCCCGGCACCAGACAGGGAAGATCCCACGGCCCCGGCGCGTTCTGGCGGATGGAAGAAATCAGTGGCATAGCTCGGCGTGAGCATGCCCGAGAGCAAGAACCCGTTGACTGGAAACGGTGGATAAGTGAGGGGGAAATTCACCACACCGACTTTGAATCCCTCTCGACCGAGCCGCAGCCAGATCGGTTCCACCCGCCAATCCCCCGAGCGCACGGGCTGGACGCGATAGCGCTCCCGGCCTTTGGTGAAATCAAAGACGCCGTGTTTCCCCGGATTGACGCCGGTCACCGAGGAGACCCACGCCGGGGGCGTCAGTGGTGGAATCGTGCTTCGTAAGACGGCCCGGACTCCTCTCCCGATGAGCGCGCGAAACGCAGGTAGCGCCCCTTCATTCATCCACGGCCGGAGGAGCTCAAATGTCGCCCCATCCAGGCCGATGACCAGGAGACGTCTTCGCTGTTCAGTCACTCGCCTCCAGAACTCTCCTCGATGTCCCCGAGCCCAATCCCCGCACGGGAGATCAACGAGGTCTCCGGGATGTGATCATGGACTATGGGATGACCTTACCCTCCATATCCGGTGGGACGGGCACGCCCAAGCGATGCAAGATGGTCGGCGCGCAGTCCATCAGATGTATCCCGGCGAGATGAGTACCCGGTCGTTCCGCAGTGGGACTCATGATGAAGATGCCGTGCTGTGCATGATTAGCCTCATTGGGTCCCGCCTCATCTTCACATGCCCAAACCGTCGCATGACCGACGCTCCCCACGGCCCGCCAGTGCAGGTCACCGAAATACACGATCACATCGGGCGATATGCCCCGGCACTGCTTATAAATCGTCTCGGGTTTGAATACCCGAGTGTTGATGGTCCGACCGTGAGGATCTTCGAGGGCGCGAAGTTTCTCGGCCAGCTCATCGCGAACCCGTTCATAATCGGATGGATCGACGATGCCCCGCGGCTCGCGCCCTCTCACATTCAGGAACAGGCGCCCGTCATATCCGCCCTCGCCCCAGACCATCGTCTTCTCCCAATCGACCTCCACGTTGTCGAACGCCGTCACCTGATGCGGCCGTTGCTTGAGCGTCAAATATCCTTCCCGAATGAGCCATTCGTTGATACAGATGCTGCCATCGAGTCTCTGAGCACCATGATCGGAGACGACGAGCACGGTCGTATGATCATCGATCAACGCCAGCGTCTCGCCAATCTGCGCATCGATGAAGACGTAATAGTCCTTCACCGCATGGACGAACGATGACCCCGGTCGATACCGGGGATGCTCAGGATCGAAGTCACTCCAGAATCCATGATGAAGTCGATCAACGCCGATCTCGACCATCATGCAAAAATCCCACGCTCGCGTGCACATCAAATGCCGGAGCAGCGTGAAGCGCCTCTCGGCCATGTCATAGAGCTGCTGAAGAATGTGCTCTTTTCGCCGGGAGCGAAAGCCCTCCACATCGAACAGGTATCGCCCGACGACCCGCTCGACTTCTTGCTTCAACTCGGGCGGATAGGTATACGGGCAATCCGCATTGGGCGTCATGAAACAGGCCACCAGATCGCCATGGACCGGTCTGGGTGGATAACTCGGTGGCACGCCGATGAGAATCACTCGACGGCCCCAGCGTGAGAGAATATCCCACACTGCTGGCTCGCGGAATGCACGCGAAGTGACCAGTCGCCGATGGCGATAAGAATAATCGGCCCGATCGCGGAAGCCATAGACGCCGAGCTGGCCGGGATCTTTGCTCGTCATCATCGACATCCAGGCCGGGCAGGTGATCGGTGGAATTGTGCTCTCCAATTCTCCATAGACGCCCGTCGCCATCAACTGGCGGAGATGGGGCAACTCTTCTGGCCACTCTCCAAACACCAGTTGTGGCGCGGCTCCATCCAGACCGATCACCAGGACGCGCTTTCTCTTCATCACTCTCGCTCACCGGGCGCCCCGGTCACCGCCGCTGGCGGTACAGGGCGGGATCGACCACGCTCAACATGTTTTCCACATCGAGAGCATGGCCCAGGAATTCGTTGACGCGCTTTACGTGCGGGAGAGGATCTCTCAACACTTCGTTATAGTCGACGTAAATGACGTCCATATTGGGGCGCTCATCGAGCCAGGCCTCAACCCGCCGAAGATGCTGCCGAAACAACTCGGCCATTCGCTCATCGCTCACCGTATCGGTGGGCTTCCCTCTCCGGATGAGCATCTGCCGCTGTGAAGCCAGGATCTCCTCCATCTTCCGACGCATGAAGATCACCTTGTAGTGATACGTGGGCGGCAGATAGAAAAGGAGCTGCGAAATGATCTTGACGACTTTGCCCCGAGCCTCTCCCAACCAGGTGTTGTCTTCCTTCAATTTCTTCACGCGTTCGTATTCGTAATAGCCCTGAGGATTATCCTCATCGGGCGTCCGAATGTGATCGGTTAAAATGCTCATCCCTCCCGCTTCCAGCATCTTCATCATCATGGACGTGCCGGAACGGGGCAATCCCGAAACCACCGTGATCACTTCTCGATCCATCATCTCCCTCCCAATGCGGTCTGCAACATGAAGTGGAATGCAGAGCGCGACCCAACAGCTCTCGCTGCCTGCACCGCGCGCACAATCATATCGATCCGTTTCCTTGAGTCCTCCCGCCTCGAACACTTCCCCATTGGCATCGTCATCCCTTATGTCACGTTGCGCCTCGCGCGCCGTTTGACGCTCCCGTTGCACGCCGCGCACGCCATTACCTCTCTCGGTCACCGAGCACTGCTTCGAGTTCCAGACGCTCAATAACCGCTCGGATATCCACATGGACGAGCCCGCCAGAGAACACCACCGTGCGCCGACCGGCCTCTTTCTTGGGGTAAACGTTCTGGACGATGCCCACGACCCGACCCTCTTCATCCAAGGTCGGCGCGCCGCTGCACCCACTGAGCCCATCCGCCGTGGAGGTGAAATTTGTCTCATTGAGTTGCTGCCAAATCTTCCCTCGACTGATGCGCAGACTCCCGTCGGCATCCAGATAGCCGATGTGCGTCCGTCGCTGTCGATCGCGGTGAGTACGAATGGGAAAGCCTATCACCCAAATGGGCTCATCGGCTTGTATGCCTCCCAGGTGTATATCCAGATAGGCTGGACTCTCGATGTCCGCTTTGAGCAAGGCCGCATCCAATCCCGCTTTTGACTCGCGCGCCGAGACATGACGCACGAGTTGGACATTCTCCAGAGGTCGATAGCCGACGATCGTTCCCCGCTCAATGACGGGAATCTCGAATGAGACATAGCGACAAGTGATAGGCTGGCGACTCCCCCCCGTGCGCCCAGCCGCCTCGATCTCTTCCCGCATGACGTGATACGTGGTGAGAAAATACCCGTCGGCCGAGATGAAAAATCCCGCCGCCGCTCCTTGAAGGGGAACGTACCGCTGTTGCGGGAAGACCGTCACGCCCTTGAAAGCCGTGGCAATCTCGTAAAACATGGGGAGAAGCCGAAGCCCTGGATCCATCTGCAACCGCTCGAGGAATCCTCTGTCCACGACCACCGGCCAAATGGTAATCCCCTCGGGCAGGAAAACCTTGTGCGCGATGGCGCGCGCCGCCTCCGCCTGACGAGCAGTGTCATAGACGCTAATGGCGAAGTAGACGTGCGACTTAATACGAATCATTGCCTTGAGCGCACGCTCCTTATCGAAGGGCAGCGAGATGTGTTCGGGAGTGAAGAGGCCCTCCTCCATGGACGCGACGGAGGGCACTGGCAGTATAGCTTCGATCACCAGCACCAGCGTGATCGCTAGCCTCAGCCAGCCTCTGAACCGGGAGTCGGGAGATGTCCATCTGCGCCACCCGACTTTGATACCTGCGCCCTTCTTCACCATCAATGGACTCAACACATCGGTTACCAACTCATGACTCAAACTCAGTGATTGTATCTTCAACGGTCCCCAGTGACAAGGAACTCCTCGGGACGCACCGTTCGCAACGCGCCCCGGTAGATCACGATGAGGAGTATGCCGTCATCACCTTCCGCCGCTACCCTCGATTCGAGTTCCGGCGACGGCGAAGAAAACCGAGCAGCTTGGGGGAGAGATTCTCCGGGATGGCCGATAAACGTCGGGAGAGACTCACCAACGCCAATGAATGTGTCGCTGGTTCAGGGCCCCGGCTCTCCCACGGGGCTCCTTCGAAGCTCTCAACGCTCTGCTTTGATGAGGGGAGAACCGCGGGGAAGATCGTGCGTCTCCTTCGAGGCTCTCGACGTTCCATTGTGTGTGCCGGAGATCCGCCCGTGTGTTGATCGGATAGAGAGTCATCGATATACTTCGCCGGGGTGCGAAAAAACATGGGCGATGAGAAAGCGTTCGTCGCCACAAAGGACTCGCCGTGGGAGTCGTTCATAGACAGTGGGATCACTACAACGCCGATCGCGCGAGCGAGCCGCTTGCGCCACACGCTCCACAGGAGTCGCACGATGTCCAATTCGCGCACAGACGCTATGGAACCTAACCGGATGAGCTGGTTCGAGCGAAGATTCCATCTCGAAGAGCAAGGAACCACTTGGAGAACGGAAGTGCTCGCGGGCGTGACGACGTTTCTGACCATGGCCTATATCATTTTCGTTCAGCCAGCCGTTCTCAGCGCTTGTGGCATGGATTTCGGCGCTGTGTTAGTGGCGACCTGCCTGGCCAGCGCCTTGGCCACCTTGCTCATGGCCTTTCTCGCCAATTATCCCATCGCCGTCGCCCCGGCGATGGGTCACAATTTCTTTTTCGCCTATACGGTGGTCATCGGTATGGGCGTGCCGTGGTCGGTGGCGCTCGGAGCCGTGGCCCTGGCGGGCATCATTTTCATTCTCACGGCGGGTTTCGGCCTGCGCGAGCGCCTCATCGCGGCCATTCCCGATTCGCTGAAGCATGCCATTGCCGTGGGCATCGGACTGCTGATCGCCATGATCGGATTGCAATGGGCTGGTGTGATCGTCGCCGCGCCGGGCACGCTGGTCGCTTTGGGAGATCTCCGCTCGCCCCCGGTGCTCCTGGCGCTCGGAGGACTGATGGTCATGGCCGCCCTGTTCGCTCTGAACGTCCGGGGAGCGTTGCTCTGGGGCATCCTGTTGACGACGGTGGGAGGACTCATGTCGGGACTCGTCCGTTATCAGGGACTCGTCAGTCGCCCACCTTCGCTCACCCCTACCTTCCTTCAGCTCGACATCCTCGGCGCGTTCCAGCCCGACATGGTGGCCGTGATTTTCGTCTTCTTTTTCCTGGCCTTATTCGACACCGTGGGGACGCTGGTCGGGGTCGCCGAGCAGGCGGGACTCATGCGCAATGGAACGCTCCCACGAGCGAGACAGGCCTTATTGACCGATGCCATCGGTACGGTAACTGGAGCGACTCTCGGCACGTCGACGGTGACGGCCTATATCGAGAGTGCCACCGGCGTCGCCGTCGGAGGGAGAACGGGGCTGGCGAACCTGGTCACGGCGTCACTGTTCCTCCTCTCGCTGTTCTTCTATCCCCTGGTCAAGATGATCGGCGGAGGGTATCAGATGACTGGACAGACTACCCTTTATCCGGTCATCGCTCCGGCGCTCATCATCGTGGGCACGATGATGATGAAGGGCGTCCGGCTCATTCCCTGGGATGATATGACAGAAGCCATTCCCGCTTTTCTGACGATGATCATGATGCCGCTGGCGGTGAGCATCACTGAAGGGATCGCCTTCGGATTCATCGCCTACGCCCTGTTGAAGCTCGTCGCCGGTCGAGGTCGCCAGGTTCACTGGTTCATTTATCTCTTCGCCGCGTTGTTTCTGGTGAGGTATATCGCTCTCCAATGAGCGTTGAACGTCCAGATGCGTGCGGACAGGCATTCTCGTCCGCTCTTTGACCGAAGACGATGGAACTCATCGCACTCACGCGCGCCGTCAGTCCCAGCATAGGGAGGTGCCAACTGACCTATCTCCCTCGACAGCCCATAGACGTGGAAAGGGCTCTCGAGCAACATCGAGCGTATGAGCACTGCCTGGGGCAACACGGTGTACGCATCATCCAGTTACCGAGTGAACCGGAATGTCCCGATGCCGTGTTCGTCGAAGATACGGCCGTCGTGGTGGATGAGATCGCCATCATGGCGCGCATGGGGATCGCCCAGAGGCAACCGGAGGTCCGCAGCGTCGCCGATGTCCTCCGTCGCTACCGCCCGGTCACGTTCCTGCGCGCGCCGGCACGGCTCGACGGGGGTGATGTGCTTCGCATTGGTCGAACGATTTATGTTGGCGCGTCCAGGCGGACCAACCGAGCGGGCATCGAGGCGTTGCGCGAACTCCTCGATCCGTATGGATATCGACTCATTCCGATAGCGGTCACCGGATGCCTTCATTTGAAGACGGCCTGTTCGTTCATCGGTCGTCAAACGTTTCTCGTCAACAGGGCCTGGATCGAGATATCGGCCCTGCGCGATGTTGACCTCATCGATGTTCATCCCCAGGAACCCTGGGCGGCCAATGCGTTGCTCATCGGGGATGTCGTTCTGTTCCCCGCCGCTTTCTGGCGAACGCGCCGCCGCCTGGAAGCCCGCGGATTTCACGTCCGTCCGGTGGATATCTCGGAATTCCAGAAAGCCGAAGGCGGATTGACCTGTCTGAGCATCATTCTGGAGAGCACGCGGAATCCCCGCAGTTCGCGCCCGTCTCCACCACTCATCCCCTGATCCGCCGATCACCATGGGAATGCCTTCCGATCCTGGAAGAATCCCCCACTCGGTCCGTCATCGGGGAGCAATGCGAGCCATACGGGCGTATCGGCTCCCTCCTCGATCGACCTTTCCGCACGAGGTCCTCCCATCTCCGTCTTCACCCACCCCGGACATGCCGAATTGATGAGAATATTGCTTCCTTTCACCTCCTCGGCGAGAACGCGCGTCACGGCGTTCAATGCCGCTTTAGACATCCGATAAGCGAGATACAAGCCCTCCATCTCGCTCAACGATCCAATGCTGCTCGACATGTTCACGATTCTCCCATAGTTGTGCCGTCTCATGAGCGGAATGAACGTCTGACAGAGGACCAGCGGTCCATAGACGTTCGTCTCCATGGTCTTCCTCACCGTCTCCAGATCGACGTCCAGCCCAGCCACTCCCTTATCCATGAAGATGCCCGCGTTGTTGACCAGAATGTCCAGTCTCCCGAATTCCCTCTCGACATAGTCGGCCACCCGCTCAATGCTGATCGGATCGGTGACGTCGAGCTGATGAAAGACGACGTCCAACCCCTCCCGGTTCAGCTCCTCACAGGCGGCTCTTCCTTTATGCTCATCGCGAGCCGTCAAGATGACTTTCACGCCTCGCCGAGCCAACTGTCGACAGATCTCCAAACCGATGCCTCGATTGGCGCCCGTGACGAGGGCGATTTTTCTCTCCACCATCGCTTTCCGTCCTCCCATTGAGATGTCATTCTTCTCCAACCAGCGACTTTCCGGGTGCGTCGGAAGAGACTCCTCGCTCACCGGCCGTGAACCGAATACGGAGCATGCATTATAATGAGTGGTCGGAGAGAATGGCCAGACCACAGGGAGACGAGACCATGGTGATCGACCTCGCACGGGCTCGGCGGGAGACTCCCGGTTGTGAGCAGGTCATACACTTCAATAACGCTGGCGCGGCGCTCATGCCCCGACCGGTGCTCGATGCCGTGATCGGACATCTTCAATTGGAAGCCCGCATCGGCGGCTACGAAGCAGCTGAACGGGCGCGCCCAGCCATCGAACATGTCTATGACGCAGTGGCCGAGCTCATCGGATGTCATCGCGATGAGGTCGCTCTCGTCGAAAATGCCACTCGCGCCTGGGACATGGCGTTCTACGCGATTCCCTTTGCTGAAGGCGATCGCATCCTCACCGGGGTGGCCGAATATGCCAGCAACTACATCGCCTTTTTGCAGGTCACTCGACGGACCGGCGCCCGAATCGACGTCATCCCCAACGACGAACATGGTCGGATCTCTGTGACGGCGCTTCGCCAAGCCATCGATGAGCGCGTCAAACTCATCGCCATCACTCACGTCCCCACCAATGGCGGTCTGGTGAATCCGGCGGAAGCTGTGGGACGGGTGGCGCGCGAAGCGGGCGTTCTCTACCTGCTCGATGCCTGCCAATCGATCGGGCAGATGCCCATCGACGTCAACGCCATTGGCTGCGACATGCTCTCGGCCACCGGGCGCAAATTCCTCCGCGGCCCGCGCGGGACGGGGTTCCTCTACGTGCGGCGAGACGTTCTCCACCGCCTCGAACCGCCCTTTCTCGATCTCCACGCGGCCGAATGGACGGCCAGAGATCGCTATGAGATCCGTTCCGATGCGCGCCGGTTCGAAAGCTGGGAGGCCAACTACGCCGGCCACATTGGTCTCGGCGTGGCCATCGATTATGCCCTCGGATGGGGCTTGGAGGCCATCTGGGCGCGCGTCGCTGACCTGGCCGCCAAGCTCCGCCGTCAACTCGATGACATTCCGGGCATCACCGTTCGGGATCTGGGAACCACGCGATGCGGCATCGTCTCGTTCACCGTCGACGGTCGAGACGCTGAGACGATCCGCGAGCAATTAGCCCAACGTCGGATGAACGTCTCCGTCTCACGACAAAGTGCCACCCGTCTGGACATGGAGGCTCGGGGACTGTCCGATCTTGTTCGCGCCTCGGTACATTACTACAACAGCGAAGAGGAGATCGAGCGATTTTGCGCCGCGCTCCGATCGATTGTATGATGAAATGAGAGGGAGCATAGAGCACTGTCGAGGAGGAGATGATCCGACGAGTGAGAGATTGCAGTTTTTGAGAACCTGGAGCGCGCCGCCATCGTATGGGACGGTGAAATTCAACGCAAGCTAACCGGACGAGTTCATATGAAGACCAAGCGGCGATCGAGATTGTTCATCGTGCTGGGCGTGATCGGAGGTCTCGCCCTGGGGAGCGTCCTCCTCTTCGGCGCATTCTTCAAACGACCGGAACCCATTCCACCAGAGAAGATCGTGACCGTCGAGCGGGGCGATATCGCTCGATCGGTCGTGGCGACGGGCAAGATCGAACCGCGCTCCAAGGTGGAGATCAAATCCAAGGCCAATGGGATCATCAAAGCGCTTCTGGTGGATGTGGGCGATCGCGTGAGAGCCGGCCAGATTCTGGCCCAATTGGATAAGGAGACGTTGGAAGCCCAGGTCCGCCAGGCTCAAGCGGCTCTGGACGCCGAAGAGGCGAATCTCCGAGCCGCCATCGCCGCTCTCAGGCAGGCCCGTATCGATGCGGCCAATCCCGACCTGGAATTCGCTCGTCGCGAGTACGAGCGGAAGCTGGCGTTGGTGGAGAAGGGATTGGTGACGCAACAGGAATTCGACGACGCGCGCAAGGTCTACGAAATCGCTAAAAACCGGCACAAACTTTTGGAAGCGGCCGTGCGCAGTGCCGCGGCCCAGGTCGAGCAGGCGCGTGCGCGCGTGGCCGCGGCCCGAGCAGCGCTCGATCAGGCGAAAGAGAACCTCAACTATGCCACGATCCGCTCGCCGATCGATGGGGTGGTCCTGACGCGCGATACCGAAGTGGGCGACGCCGTCTCCTCGATCCTGAACCTGGGCAGCGCGGCCACGCTCATCATGACGCTCGGCGATACGAGCACCGTCTACATCAAAGGGGAGGTCGACGAAGCCGATGTGGGCAAGATTCGCGTCGGACTCCCGGCGCGCATCACCGTGGAATCATTCCCCGATGAGGTGTTCCACGGCACCGTCACCAAGATCGCCCCCATGGGCGTGGAGGAGAACAATGTCACCACATTCGAAGTGCGCGTCTCCATCTCCAATCCCAGCGGGAAGCTCCGCGCGAACATGACGGCTAATGCCGAGATCATTCTGGAAGAACACCGGGACGTCCTCCTCATCCCCGAATCGGTCATCCTCTACGATAAAGACGGAAAGGCTTCAGTTCAACTCCTCGACCCATCGTCGCCCCAAGGATTCCGCCAAGTGCCCATCAAGGTCGGCATCTCCAACGGCTTGAAGACGGAGGTCCTCGAGGGGTTGAAAGAGGGCGACCAGCTCGTACGGCCATGATGTTCATCAAGGAGATCCTCGCCCAGACGATCCGCAACATTCTGGCGCACAGGTTGCGCAGCCTGTTGACCATGTTCGGCATCGCCTGGGGCATCGCCGCGGTCATCCTCATGATCGCCATCGGGGACGGATTCAAGCTCGGCTATTACGAGCAGTTGAAAGTGCTGGGTAAAGATATCGCCATCATCTGGGGAGGACGAACGACGCGTCAAGTGGGAGGACAACGCGCGGGTCGGGATATTCGCCTCACTTATGACGATGTCCTGGCCATCGAGCGAGAGTGTCCTCTCGTCAAGCATGTGACTCCGGAACTGAGTCGCTCCCTCCACGCCAGGAGCCCCTATAATTCGGGCGTGTTCGCCGTGCACGGCGTCGCTCCCATCTATCAGGAGATTCGCTCGATGAGGCTGGCCGGCGGACGGTTCATGAACCGGGCCGACTTTCAGGAGGCGCGAACCGTCTGTGTGATCGGTGACGATGTGAGAAAGCAATTGTTCGCTGACCGCCGAGCGGTCGGATCGGAAATTCGCATCGAGGGGATTCCCTTTCTCGTCATCGGCCAACTTCAGCACAAGGAGCAAAACAACTCCTACGGTGGACTCGATGACGAGAAGATTTTCATCCCCTACACGACGATGATCAAACACTTTCCCGATCCGCGCCCATCCGTTCCTCCGCGATATGTGAGCAACATCGTACTGGTCCCCATTTCCGCCGATCGACACGAAGCCGCCATCCGGCAGATGAAGACCGTATTGGGCCGACTTCACGGCTTCGATCCCGACGATGAAGGGGCGTTGTGGATATGGGATACGGTGGAGAGCGCCCAGATGGTCGCCAGCATTTTCGATTCCATGCAATTGTTCCTGGGCTTCATCGCCGTGGTCACGCTGAGTTTGGGCGGCGTCGGCGTGATGAACATCATGCTCGTCTCGGTGGCCGAGCGCACGCGAGAGATCGGCTTGAAGAAAGCCATTGGCGCCACCCGGCGAAGGATTCTCTGGGATTTCTTCATCGAATCGCTGACGTTGACGTTCCTGAGCGGAACGGTTGGCGTGCTCTTCGCCTGGGGAGCCAGCGCGCTGGTCAATCGCCTGCCCCTGCCCGCCTATTTCGCTGGATTGCCAATCACCCGCACCACCGCCGTGACCGCCTTTCTGATCCTGACGGCAGTGGGCATTCTCTCTGGCCTCTATCCAGCCCGTCGGGCGGCTCACCTGACGCCCGTAGAAGCTCTGAGGACCGAGTGATGAGATCGATCATCGCCGAAGCCTGGAACGCCCTCGGTCACTACCGGCTCAGGTCAATCCTGACCATGCTGAGCGTCACCTGGGGTGTGGCCTCGCTCATGCTCTTGCTCTCTTATGGTCAGGGGTTCGATCGCGCGTTGCTCCAGTCATTTCAGGCTATTGGCAAAGACCTGATCGTCGTCTTCCCCGGTCAAACGAGCCTCCAGGCGGGTGGCGAGCGGGCCGGTCGGCGCATACGGCTCGAGCTCAGGGACGTCAAAGCGATCGCCGAGCAGGTGCCCACAGTCCAGGCGATCTCGCCAGAAGTGCGCCGCTACCTGGGGGTGAGCTTCGGATATCGCACCCGCGAGTATAGTGTGAGCGGAGTGACGGCTTCCTTCCAGTTCATCCGGAATATGTGGATGGCGGAAGGTCGGTTCATCTCCGATGAGGATGTGCTTCATCGGCGGCGAGTGGCCGTCATCGGCGCGACGGTGAAAAAGGAACTGTTCAGTGGCCGCCCGGCCGTCGGCCAGTCGATCAAGATCAAGGGAGCCCGCTTCACCGTGATCGGCGTACTGAAGAAAAAAGTCCAGATCTCAAACTATGGTGCGCCCGACGACATGCGCGTATTTCTCCCCATCACCACGCTCTCGGATCTGGTCGATACGAGATATTTGAGCAACATCGTCCTCACACCGGCCAACGGCCCGTTCCGCTCCCGCGTGATCCAGGAGATCCGCGCGACACTGGCTCGCCTCCATAACTTCAACGTGAAGGATGAACGCGCCGTGCGCATCATCGATTGGAACGAGTTTCAGGCCATCATCACCAATTTGAGCCTGGGATTGAAAGTCCTCTTGACCATCATCGGTACGCTCACGCTGGGTATTGGCGCTGTAGGAGTGATGAACATCATGCTCGTCTCGGTCACCGAACGGACGCGCGAGATTGGCGTCCTCAAATCCATCGGCGCGCGCCGACGCCACATCCTCTGGCAATTCTTGGTCGAGGGCGTGACCATCACATTCACTGGGGGGCTGGCGGGCTTCCTCATCGCGGCGATGATGACCAAGCTCATTGGCACGCTTCCCCTCCTGGGCCCGTTGTTCGAGGACACATCGGGTCAAGGCGATGTGCAACTGGAGGTCTCGCTCTCCGCCCTGCTCATTTCCAGCCTGATTCTCACCGTCGTCGGCCTGATCTCCGGACTGGTTCCCGCCATCCGGGCCGCCCGACTCGATCCCGTTGAAGCCCTGCGCCAGGAGTAGCGGCGCGTCACCCCGAGACACGTCGTCCCACCCGCATGCGCTCGACGAGGCCGGCCAGTTCTCGTCGCATCACCTCGACCGGTCGCCTCGCCCATTGGCCATGACCGGGCAAAACCCATTCGAACTGAATCTCGCGCAACCTGGCCATCGACGCCGTTTGCTCGGACCAGGAGTACCAGCAGACATCCGGCGACGCGCTCAGGTGCTGATGGGTGCGGCTCCACCAAAGATGGTCCCCGGAGAAGAGAAAGCGGTCCCTGTAGAGCAGGACAGCGTGCCCGCGCGTATGGCCAGGAGTGGGAATGATCACGAACTCGGACGTCAGCACCACTGGATGGCGTCCCTCGATGATGATCTCGGCATCGGGCTGAGCGCATCGGTCCTCTCGATGGATGAGGCGCTGGCTGTGAAACCGTCGCGCGTAGAGATGGGCGTCGGCCACATCATCGCGATGCGTCAAGAAGATGGTGCGAATCCCTCCCCACGCCTCGAATCGCTTCACCAGATGGGGGTGATACTTGGGGGAATCGATCAACCAGTTGCCCTCAGGATGGCGGATGAAATAGCTATGGCCTCCATAGGATTTCGGCGAATTGAAACCGCAGTAGTAGACGCGCTCGTCCAGATGCAAGGGAAAGTCTCGCATGACGGCCCGAGCCTGGTTCCTGCCGATAACCCCAATGGACCCCGTCGGACAGCAGAGCAGCGCCCGCCAGGCCTGACGGCGCTGTTCCGCGGTCCGTGGTTGAGCATAGACGTAGGAAAACTCACCTCGCTGGTCGAACGTCTGAGGCGCCAATTGACGGCAGGCATCGCAGTCGATGCACGTCCGATCGACGAAGAACTCGCCGGGCACGTTGAATGGCAATCGCTTGTTCGGGTCCGCCATAACTCGACCTCCAGAGCGCGACCATTCCTGAGCCTCAATCCCGAACGGGGATCGGCCTCCACTGCTCATCGACGGCGACATAGGTGATCTCCGCCTCGGTGACCAGTTCCTGTTGCGCGGGATCGGTCCGCCGCTGTACCTCGACCTCTACCTTCACCGTCACCGAGGTCCGGCCAATGCCCAGCGTGCGCGTATACAGACTGACGATATCGCCGACGTACACCGGACGTTTGAACACCACCTCCTTCATGGCTACGGTGACGAAGCGCTTATTGGCATGTTTGCGCGCTTCGACGCCACCGGCCATGTCGATCAAACTGAGAATGACGCCACCAAAGATCGTTCCCGCCTCATTGGTATCGCGCGGCAACAAGGTGACGCGCAGGGCGGGATCGCGTTGGAGCGGTGTGCTCTCGGCCATCGAGTGTCAGATGCTACCAAGCCTCACCGCCTCCAGGCAACCCGACGCCAGCGACCAACATAGGGGCAGTGGCGACACGCCAATCGATCATTCCGGCCGCCAGACAGATTTAAGTAAAAATTCTCGCCCCAATGCGTAATTGTACTCATTCCCTTTTGCCGCTCGTGATGCCATAATAGAGCTCTCAGCGCGGGGATGTATGGATGAGCGTATTTTTTCAGGATGCACTGGTCAAATTTTGTGATATAATGCGGTGGTCTAAGGACGCGGCTCCGGTGCCAAGAGTCAAATAAGGAACGAAGAAGAAAAAAGGCTGGCCCGGGCCGAAAGAGATAAGGAGGAGAGAGGTGAACATATCCGGGTTCGCCCGCCTGGCGTCAGTTGTCGGGTTGTGGTTGATTCTCTGTGGCGGTCAAGGTTTCACGGTTCACAGCCACAAGCTCATCGCTCCCTCCCATCTCGCGCGGGAACAGATACCCTCCTCCCCTGAATGTCATCCCATCCATCTCCGAGACGGAGGACGTCTGCCCACCGTGTATACCGGTTCGCCGACGGCGATTGCGGCCTGGCAGCATCGCCGAGCCATCCCGCTGAGCTTGGCTTCCGGTGATCTTGACGAAGATGGGCGTGCCGATCTCATCGTTGGATATGGTGGGGCACAAGGAGGGTTCCTCGTCGTTTACCAAGCTCATCCCCATGTTCTCGCCGCTTCTGGCGCCGGTCTCTCACCAGGAGGAGTCGGGTTCCATCTGGAGTCGACTGGACGCGACGTTCTACCGTTTCGAACCTCGGCTCGCCTGATAGAACTGCCCGAAGCCCCCCAGTGGCTCACGGTCGGAGACATCGATGCTGATGGACATCTGGACGCGATCATCGCTGCCACGGGCGACGATCATCTCTACTGGCTGTCGGGCGACGGAACCGGACGATTGGCATCGCCGCGACCATGGACGCTGCCGGGGACGGTGACGGCGCTCGTCGCTGGCGACATGAATCGGCGCGACGGGATATCCGACCTGGCGATTGGCATTATGGGTCCCGATGGACCGGAAGTGCTGATTTTCGAATCACCACAGGGAGTGCCCTACAATCCGCCGGAGACTGTGCGCTTGCCGGGTCCGAGCGTCGCCATGGCCATTGCACGGTTAGACGGCGATGAGTTCGGCGATCTGGCCATCGTCGGTCGCGATGAGGATTCGGACGAATCCTATCTCGTCATCGTCCACGGACGACATTGGCGGTGGTCGTCGGGAGGAGGCACTGAGCGAGCATCGACGATCATGATCGATCGCCTCTCATTCCCTTCTACCTTGAGATCGATGGTGACCGGTCACTTCCTCGATGATGAAAGTGATTCATCCCAACTCGCCCTCCTCGCCGATGAGGGGAGCATCCTCATCGTCGATTGGGATGAGAACAGCCCTGAGGAATGGCGAACGGGCATTTTGGCTGGAGACGTTCCATCCAGGGCAGCGCACCTGCTCGCGGCGTCAATTTCTGGTCTTCCAACCGATGATCTCGTCCTCATGGACGAGCGTCATCGACAGTTGCACCTCCTTATAGGGAGCACGGTGGCGTGGGAAGGGGGTGACGTCTCGCGCGTCTCATCGTTCCCGCGCGGCCGTGCTCCCGCTTTTTTTTTCCTCGCTGCTCCTCCAGTCACCGCACTGCCCATGCGTCTGAATGCTGATGCTCTGAGCGATCTGGTGGTCCTTACCAATGACGCCACAGCTCCAACCATCGTGTTGACGCAACCGATGGCGACGTTCATCGTCGATTCGATGGGCGATGGAAGCGATGAGAATCTGAGCGATGGTCTGTGTGATGATGGAACGGGGCACTGCACCCTCCGTGCGGCGATTGAACAAGCCAACGCCCATCCCGGACCAGATCTCATCGCGTTTGATCTTCCTGAAGCCGACATCCCCACCATTAAACCCCGCCGCGCGCTCCCCCCTATTACCGATCCGGTCACTATCGATGGCACGACCCAGCCGGCCGGCCGAGTGGAACTGGACGGCAGCGCGGCCGGGGCGGCGGTCGATGGGTTCCGCATTGTGGCCGGTCGCAGCGTCATTCGCGGACTGGTCATTCATCGCTTCGATGATGATGGCATCGAAATCGTCTCTCGAGGTGGTAATATCATCGAAGGGAATATCATCGGCGTCGACGCGACGGGGACGAAAGCGCTGGGCAACTCTTTCACCGGCATTCACGTCATCGATTCGGCGAACAATATGATTGGAGGTACGGCTCCTGGTGCGGGCAACATCATCTCAGGGAATCGATTCCACGGTATCGAATTAACGGGGCCGAACGCCCGCGATAACCGCATCCAAGGCAACCTCATCGGCACCGATGCCACCGGGACGAGCGTGGTAGGGAATCTCTTTGCCGGCGTGTTCATCAACGATGCTCCGGGCAACATCATTGGAGGAACAACGGCGGGAGCCCGTAACATCATTTCGGGCAATTGGGATGGCATTCGCATCACTGGTGCTCGGGCCACAGGCAATGTGATTCAAGGAAACTTCATTGGCACGGAGATTGGTGGCCGCCGGGTGCTCGGCAACGCCGGCGATGGCGTCTGTATCGCGGATGCTCCTGGCAACACGATTGGTGGCCCGTCGCCTCGAGCGCGGAATATCATCGCCGGCAACAATGCCCGCGGCGTGTTCATCACCGGGCATCGGGCCCAGGGCAATGTGATTCACGGCAACTTCATCGGCACCGATCACACGGGAACCAGGACGCTGCCCAATGCCACGGGCATCCTCATCAACGAGGCTTCCCAGAACGTGGTGGGAGGAACACGGTCGGGAGCGCGCAATGTCGTCTCGGGCAATGGAGATGGGATCTGCATCATCGGTTCAGGGGCCACCTCGAATTTGATCGGAGGCAATTTCATCGGCACCGATGCCACCGGCCGGAGCATCCTGGGAAATTCCCAAGATGGCATCATCATCGACCGAGCCCCTGGAAACACCATCCGCCAAAACGTCATTTCCGGAAACAACGCGCGAGGCATCTTTCTCTTCGGACGGGAGGCCGCCGACAACCTCATCGAGGAGAATTTCATTGGCACCGATGTCACCGGCACGATGGGCCTCAGTAACCTCTTCCACGGCATATTCATCAACAATGCCCCCCGGAATGCGATTCGGCGGAACGTCATTTCCAGCAATAACCTCATCGGCGTCCTCATCTACGGTCCTCAAGCGAAGAGGAATCAACTCGGCGAGAACCTCATCGGCATCGATGCGACCCGGTCTGAGGCCATGGGAAATGCCGTCGGCATTTTCGTCGCCGAATCGGCCAGCCATAACATAATCGGGGCAGCGAATGTCATCGCCTTCAATGGTGGCGACGGCGTATTCATCGAATCGGGGACGGGGAATACCGTCACGTCCAACTCCATTTTCTCTAACGCGGGTCTGGGAATTAATCTGGGCGCGGATCGGGTGACGCCCAACGATGATATGGCTGGCCGCGAAGATGCTGATGCCGGTGCGAATAATCTACAGAACTTCCCCGTCCTTCATGAGATCACTGCCGAGGACACTCTCCTTCACATCACCTACTCGATCACCTCCACGCCCGGGAATTCGCACTATCCCATCAGGGTAGAGTTCTTCAAAGCCGATGCCAGCGGCCAAGGACAACAGTATCTGGGAGCCGATGTCTACACATCGGCCGACCGCATTGACGGCGGCATCAAGCGGGTATCGTTCAAAGTGGAGAGCGCGCTGAGGGCCGGCGACTGGATTGTCGCCACGGCGACGGATCAGGATGGGAACACGTCGGAATTCTGCCCGCCGGTGAAGGTCCAATCTCAGTGAATACGGCGAGCGGTCAGGAGACGCGGATCCTGCTCGCCATCGCCCTGGAAGCTGTTGTCATCGGCGCATTCTCTGACTCGTTTCCTATTCTCACGACACCTCGTTTCCGCCACTGTGATCCAGAGGAACCCGCTGGAATCAATCTCATCACTGAGAGAAACGGATGACCGGCGTCGGTGTCATTCACCGATCGGCATTCGGCGGGGTTATCCGAAGCATATATGTTGCCTTGATTTGAGAGGTTGAAGCGCTCGGGCGCGCCTGGATGGGGATGTGGATCTCCACTTCCTTGAAGTAACAGAGGGCCTCTCTCTTGACCTCGCAATAGTAGAGCACCAGCGTGATGGTGAGATTCGCTTCCCCCTCCCCGAGCTGGACGGGGATGGTGAGAGGGAACCGGGGGCTCTCAATCGTTCTCTCCGTTTGACCATCTTCAAAGCGCAGAGCCGTTCCCTCTACCGAGAGAATCGCCCGAGACGGAGCTTGCTCATTGAGCTTGTACCCATCGGGGAGCGTCAATGAGAGGATGAGCGCGCCAGGTCCTGGTTTCACCGCGTGCGGCGCGAGCGTGATTTTCTCCCCGGGAAACTTCTCTCGGGGCATTCGCCGACTCCACCGCTCGAGGCCCACCAGCATGAGCGTCGAAACCCGCTTCGTCGCCAAATCGGCGACGCGGATGACATGGTTATTGGTATCGGCAATATAGAGCTTGCCGCCCGCCACGCTCACCCCGCCCGGTTCATCAAACAGCGGGACAGGACCATCGCGCAGGCCCGCCTCGCCGGTTCCCCACACGGTCACCGCGCGCCGCGTTCGGGGATCGACGCTCTTGATCTTGTTGTTATAGGTATCGGCGACGTACAGGATGCCGTCGTGATACACGATGCCTAGTGGATGTTGCAGGCGAACCTGTGAGCCCCTCCCATCGCGATCGCCGAACTCGAACAGGTCGAGGCCAACGATGGTCTCTACCCGCCCGCGAGGGTCGAGATCGGCCGAACGAATGGCGCTCGCCTCGCTATCGGCAAAATAGAGTTTGTCACCGTCGGTGGTGATCCCGCTCGGCTGAGCCAGCGCTGCTTGTCGAAGCGGCCCGTCGATGCGAGCCTCGCGGCCACTTCCGGCATAGGGTTCGATCCTGAGCGTTTTCAGGTCCATCTTCCACAATTGATGCCACCCGGCCATGGCGATATAGAGGGCCCCGTCATGGACGAGGAGATCCCAGGGCGAGTTCAACGGCGTCAACGAACCCACCCCCGCGGCGCGAAAACCGCGGGCCTGCTCGCCTGTACCGGCCAGGGTGATGACCCGTCGACGCTTCACGTCGGCGCGCCGGATAGCGTGATTGTCCGTATCGGCAATGTAGAGGATATCTCCATCCAGCGCCAGGCCTTGAGGATGATTGAACATGGCCTCTTCAAAGCTTCCATCTTTGAATCCCATCTCGCCGCGACCGATGACGTCGATGACTCGGCCGGCGAGCGTGGCGACAACGATGCGATGGTGATTGGAATCAGCGATGAACAATCGATCGGAGGCCTCATCGGCCAGCACCTTGCCCGGGAATGAGAGCAGCGATGCCGGAGTGCGATCGCGCTCCAGGTGGAATGAAATCGGCCGGCGATCAATCAGCCCCCGCTCATCGAACGCCTTGATGACCTGACCGATGAACTCATCGAGTGCCTCATAATCGACTTCTCCGGCGGTCGATCCGATGATCTTCCCTCGGGGATCGATCAAGAAGAACGTGGGCCAAGCGCGGACCATGTACCGTCGCCAGATGACCATGTCACGGTCATTCACCACCGGATGTTCGATCTCGTAGCGCAAGATGGCCTGGCGGATATTCTCGGTTTCCTTCTCGGTGGTGAACTTGGCCGAGTGAACGCCGATGACGACGAGCTCATCGCGATATTTATGCTCGAGCTTCTTCAGGGTGGGGAGAATATGCATGCAGTTGATGCAACAATACGTCCAAAAATCGAGCAACACGACCTTCCCCCGGAGTTCTTTGAGCGTGAGGGGACGACTCGTATTCAACCACTCCATTCCCGAGGGAAACTCTGGCGCATTCACCGTTCCTTCAACTCGCGGCATAGACGCGGCCTCCTTTCGCTGAAACGACCGTGAATCCGCTTCTGGAATGAAAGCGACTATTGCGCCCCATGACACTACGACCGCCCAGAAGAGCAACCACGTGATCCGACCCATCGCACGATGCATCATGGAACATGGTACCAGGGGATGGGAAGACGAGCAATCCCGGTAGGAGAACCCTCTCATCGTCCGCTGGCCGACGATGTCCCTCCGGCTGCGCGCGAATACGAGAACCGAGGCGCGACCGGTGGGCTACGATGCCCGATTCATGACTGGTGCGCCGTGCCCTCTTCCCCCAGCGCTTCCAAAATAGAGATGACCAGCATGTCGGCCAGGGCTCGATAGATGGCGGCTCCTTCCTCGGCGGTGGCCGCCGCCGGATCGCCGAAATAGGCGCGTTCACCGCCAGCCTCCTTGAATGTGCGCACGCCCTCACGAATCTTCTTGGCCAGATCGATCTCTAGCGGCGGCAGCTCTCGTCGCACCGCCTGGCGCACCAGTTGGGGTTCGACGGCCAATACGAGCGAGGTTTCATAACGACCGGCATGACAGGCGCCGCGCCGGAATTCCTCGGTGAGCGTCATCGCCCAGCGCCGCCGACGCTTATCGGGAACCAGAGGTCGTATGCCCGTCTCGCGCGCGACGTCATCGGCCGCCTCGTTGAGGGCGTCGATGTGGTCCGGCTCCAAGTGACTATTGGCCAGACAAATGGTGCGGAATCCCTGGTGTACGAGCGCCAGACAGATGTCCCGCACGAGCGCCACTGCCGTCGATTTTCTGATCGAGATCGTGCCGGGGAAATCGCGACTGAAGTCGGTGACGCTGTAAGCGAGAGGAGGCAGCACGAGCGCCGTGATACCGCGCCGGTTCAATTGATCGGCGGCGCGGCGAGCCATCTCCACGGAGATGATCACATCTGTGCTGAGGGGGAGGTGAGGACCATGCGCTTCGGTCGAGCCGACGGGAAGGATGACGACGGCCCCCTCTTTCATCGCCTCCTCGATCTCGCACCACGTTTTGTCCTGGAAGTGCACGTTGTCGTTCATGGGTTCCCTCCCGACGATGAAATATGATTCGGGGATCGGAGACGGCGAATGTGAAGGAGGGCCAGCCCCTCCTCCTCAGACCATCTCCTTCAACTTCTTGCGATCGACCTTTCCCCGCTCGTTTTTGGGCAAATGGTCGATGAACTCGATTCGGCGCGGATATTTATACGGCGCGATGGTGGCCTTGACGAATTCCTTCAACTCCTGCTCCAGCTCGCTGGACGCGGCGACCGTCTCTCTGAGGACGACGAACGCTTTCGGTTTCACCAATCCCTGCTCATCGCGATAGCCCACGACAGCGCATTCCTTCACCGCCTCATGCCGAAGCAAACAGTTCTCGATCTCCACCGGGGAGACCCAGATTCCGCCCACCTTGAGCATATCATCGGCGCGCCCGCAATAGTAGAAGTAGCCCTGCTCATCTTGACGAAACTGATCCCCGGTATTCACCCAATCGCCGTGAAAGACCTGTTTCGATTTCTCGTGTGCCTGCCAGTAGCCGACGGCCGCGCTATCGCCTTTAATCCACAACGTGCCGATGTGGCCCGGCGGAACTTCCCGACCTTCCGGATCCACGATCTTCGCCTGGTATCCGGGAACGACCTTTCCCAGACTTCCCGGCTTGACGTCATCGAGTCGATTGGAAATGTAAATGTGGAATGTTTCAGCCGATCCAATGCCATCGAGGATTTCGACGCCGAACATCTCTTTCCAGCGATGGTATAACTCGACGGAGAGCGCCTCGCCCGCCGAGATGCACACGCGCAACGAGCTCACATCGCGCCGCGAAGCATCCGGCGCCTGGACCATGGCATTGATCATCGTGGGCACCGAAGTGAGAATCGTCGGTCGATACTTCTCAATCATGTCGAACAAGCGTTCGGGCGTGGAACGCTCCGGGAAGATGGCCGTCGCCCCTCCCACGGCGAAGGGGAAGAGGAGATTGGTCCCCGTGGCATATCCAAAAAACAGCTTGGGCACGGCCACCGTGAGGTCGTTCTCCTGAACGCGCAATACCTGCTTGGCATAGCACTCGGTGTTGTAAGGGAGATCGTGATGCAAATGAACCGCCGCTTTGGGAAAGCCGGTGCTCCCGGACGTGAACAGCCAGATGGCGACATCATCCCGCGACGTTTCGGCCAGTTCCAACTCGTCCGACATCTGGTCGATGAGGCGATCATACGAAGGATACGAGCTCGGCCCTCGACCCACGACGAGGATCTCTTTCAAATATTTACTCCGGTCGGCCACGGCGTGAACGCGCTCAATGGCTGATTCGTGGACGATGGCCACCTTGGCCCGCGTGTAATTGAGATAGTACTCATAATCGCTCGGCGGCAGGATGGTGTTGACCATGGTGATGACAGCGCCGATCTTGGCGATGCCGAACCAACTGGCCACAAACTCGGGACAATCGGGGAGCACCATGAGCACGCGATCTTCCATCTCCACCCCTAGCGCGCGCAGGGCGTTACCCACTCGATTCGAGGCGCGGACGATATCCCGGTAGGTGAACGTTTCGTCCCGGTAATAGAGACAAATCTTATCGGCGCGACCAGCGGCGATATTGTGGTCGAGAAAATAGGTGGCCATATTGAAGGTTTCCGGAAAAGTGATCGCCATAACTCCTCCCCGCTCTGATGATCTGCCGCCATTTTTAATGACATACCAGGCGCCGCCTGTCAAGGTGACGAACGAAGGGAACGGTGCACCAACCGAATATTGACCGTCATCGAGGAATGTCATGAACGCCTCAGGGAGACCCCCCATTACGGCGAACTCCGAAAGGCGTCGCATCTATGGGAACCGGGGCGTCTCTCTGGTGTGGTGATCGCTGCACCGAAAAGGAGATACTGCGCTCATCAGTGACCCGACGAGGAAGTCGCTTATGGGTCCGCCCGCTCGCGCCACATTGTCGAAGGGGTGATCTTCTCATCAACCATCGCATCGCGACGGAAGCGATGGAAGGTCTCCCGCCTGCGACCATCCTCTGATCGCGGATGCCGTCAGATCACCCCTGATGCGGCCGAGCGCGGCCGGCACACCGTCTGGGTATGCCTCTCTCCCAGATGAGGTACTCACATGCGGGGCAAAGGATCATTCCCTCCCCGGCCGGTCCTGCCGAGTCGGCGATCGATGGCTTCCTTCAATGACATGGCTTTCTCCCACAGCTCAGCCAGTTGTTCCTCTGGAACATCCCCTCGCGGTCGTAATTCCCACGCCCCTCTCAGTGCGTCGGTCAGATTCTCCAGGTGACGCACGAGGATCAATCGCAACAAATCACGGGTGAGATTAATCCGAACCAGCTTCACCCGCGGTCCCCGAAAGAATCCCAACTCCTCCATGATTCGCTCTTCAGCAGCGATTTGCGCAGGGGTATGTCCCTCGTAGAGCTTCTCTCGATGCTCGTCTTGTCCCTCGAGCACGAACTCAAACCGTTTATCGGCGCGCAAGAGTCTCACGAACTCCTCAAATGGAGGAACCGGCAATGAACTCTCTCGTTGAAGCCTCAGCCAGAGTTTCCTCACGGGGACGATGACGTCTTCATCGGCGGCGAGCAAGCGCTCCGCCAGATCCAAAACCTGATAGATCATCATACGACCTCCTCCCAGAGAGCCCGGGCACTGACCACTGGCCAGCATGCCCTTCATGGTTGCCGACCTTCATCCGACAAGGTGTTCTGCAGGAATCGCCTCCACGATGTATGTCAGGTGGCGACATCGGAGGGATCGAAGGATTCGCCCAGCGAACACGCTTCCTGAACGAGCGCGGTCCCTGCCCCGAGACCAACAGGCACGGCTTCACTCGTCCTTCTCCCTCCCTCACGGGCCCCTCATGCTATGTTAGAGAAAAAGAACCTCAGCAAAATCGTGAGAGCAACCGTCCCGATTACTGTGTAACTCCGTGGCGAGAGTCATGTTAACAATAGTAATCTGGAACGGTCGCTCTCCGGGGCTATACAATAAGCCATTCAGACACCTTTGTCAACCATTTTCTGTCCCCCGCTCGCTCCCGGGCAGAGAGGTGAACCCTCCCTCACATCCGGATATCCTGGATCGATCATTTTTGCCTCCGCACCGGTCGGCGCGTATTGTGCGTGATCCATCGGTGGCCAAAACGCGCATCTCGTGCTACGATGAACATTGACGATGGTTCGATTCAAGAGCATTCGCGTGGCTCTGCCGGTGAAAGATGTGAGACAGGCGGCCGCTTTCTTTGCCGAATTTCTCGGCTTCCATGTCGTCGAGGAGGGCGTTCAACGCCTGATACTGGGACATGGAGATCTTCGCCTGATGCTCATGAAAGTGGAGCCGGGAATGTCGCCTCCTCCCTCACCACTCTATGTGCAACTCACCGTCGACTCGCCATGGCAGGTGGATGAGCTGGCTGAACGGGCTCAACGGCTTCATATCCCTCTGCTCCAGGAACGAGTGACCGAATCCACGGGAAGGTGTTCCCTGGTCTGTCTGGGACCGGATGACCTCATGCTGGAGGTCGTCTATGAACCGGAGCGGCCCACGAGCTTCGCGCCCGAATCGGGCATGGCCCATCGAGCCGAAGCGCCCCTCCCTTCTCAGCCGTCGATTCCACTCAGCCCTCCATCTCCAGCCATACCCACGCAGGGCCGGGACTACCTCCTCCTGGCGAAAGAGCGATTGGCCAAGATCAAAGAGGAGCTGGCGCGCCTCTCGGTAGGGTTCTCACATGAGGACATTGCGACGATTCTCGATGAAATGCGAGAGAAAGTGACCAAGCGCTCTCGAGAGGCGGCAGAAAAGGTCGCCGCGAGCGCAGAACAAGAGTCGTCGCGCCATCCCCCTTCGCGGTCGGTAGAAGAGACGTTGGCTCAATACAAGCAACAGGTGCAACGGCAGTTCGAGCCGGAGACGCCGGGTGAGGAGGAAAGGCTCAAGCCAGTGCAAAAAACGCTCGCCCCCGCTCCCGATCGATCATCGTCCAACCGGCGAGACGAATAAGAAGCACTGGGACGGTCGATTCTCCCATCGTCGAGCGTTGACACCACATGGACGTTCCTTCCGGGAGACTCAAGTCATCGAGCCGTTCGTTCGACCTCCCGAGCCCATCCCGCCTCGTCGAGAGGGCGCGCGACCTGGTTGATCGCCCCCTTCGCATGGGGCAAAGGATGGGGTGAAGGTGATGCCATACCGCGCCCATCACTGTGACACTCTCATCTCCGCCACTCAGTTCGATCGAACGGACTCCGATGGGAATGGGAGAACGATTGAGCGGTTCATCGCCCGGAGGGGAGAATGTAAGGAGCGCCGATTCAGAACTCGCGTGGAATGATGAGAAGGAGAGGACCAGGCCTCCCCCCTTCTGGGAGGAGGCGAAAGCGGCTCAGATGTCGTTGAACAATGAGCTGGGAAGCTCGTATCCGTAGCGACGCAAGCGGTCCGCAAAGCGCGGTCGAATGCCCGTCGCTCGATGGCGCCCGAGGACGCGACCTTCGCTGTCGACGCCCACGCGCTCGAACTTGAAGATATCCTGCATGGCGATGACATCGCCTTCGATGCCGGTGATCTCGGTGATACTGGTGACCTTCCGCGATCCATCTTCGAGGCGCGTGGCCTGAATGAGAAGATGGACGGCGGAAGCGATCTGCTGGCGCATCGCCTTATCGGTGAGGTTCAATCCGGCCATCGAGATCATCGTTTCCAGGCGAGAGAGCGCATCTCGAGGTGAGTTGGCATGGATGGTGGTCAGCGATCCATCGTGCCCGGTATTCATGGCCTGCAACATGTCGATGGCTTCCTCGCCGCGCACCTCCCCGATGACGATGCGATCCGGTCGCATGCGCAAAGCGTTGCGAACCAGGTCGCGCTGCGTCACTTCCCCCTTCCCTTCGATGTTGGGAGGACGGGTCTCCAGTCGAACGACGTGGGGTTGTTGAAGTTGGAGTTCTGCCGAATCCTCGATAGTGATGATGCGTTCATCCGGTGGGATGAAAGAAGAGAGGACATTGAGGAGCGTCGTCTTCCCGGCGCCGGTTCCACCGGAAATGATAATGTTCAGTCGCGCCTTGACGCATCCTTCCAGGACGTAAGCCATATCTTCGGTGAGCGTTCCTCTCCTGATGAGCTCGTGCATATCGATCTTGATCGTGCCAAATCGTCGGATGGAGAGAGCCGGACCATCAATGGCCAGGGGCGGAATGATGGCATTGACGCGCGAGCCGTCCGGTAACCGGGCATCAACCATGGGCGACGACTCATCAATGCGGCGCCCCACGCGCGATACAATGCGATCGATGATTTGGAGCAAATGTTCGTCATTTTGGAAGCGAACATCCACCCGCTCGAGCTTTCCATGCCGCTCGACGTAGACTTGATTGTATCCATTGACCAGAATATCAGAGATGGTGGGGTCGTGCAGAAGGGGCTCCAGCGGTCCCAACCCAAACAGTTCGTCTCGCACTTCCCGCACCACGCGCTCCCGCTCGGCTATGCTCAGCGGGATATTCTGGGAAATGATCATTTCTTCGGCGATGCGCGTGATCTGCTTTTCCAACAAAGCGGGCTCGATGTTACTCAACTGGGCCAGATCGAGCTTACCCACCAGGTTGCGGTGTAATTGCGCCTTGATCTCCTGCAATCGCTGGTGACCGTTACTATTCTGCTCTTTGAGCTGATCGGAGATGGGCAATCGATTCCACTCGGAGCGCAATCTTTCCCTCAGTCCTGTGCTCATCAATCATATCCTCCTCGTGTGTACTGTCACGGCATCGAATTCACATTCACTCCATGTGGAGTAATGCAATTCTCATGCCGAAGTCGCCATTTCCCCGGATGGGGCCCAAACTCATTGACAGAGAAAAGGTTCATCGGTGAATGAGGAACGTCTCCCAGAGGAAAGTCCACCTGCCGGATCTCAACGGTGAAACAGTCAGTGAGCGAGGTGTCGCAAAAGTGAAACGATGCGGCCGGAATCCGACTCAGCCATACCGCACCGTGTAGGTACCCCGAATGCCGTATTTCTTCATCCGTCGCCAGAGAGTGACCCGACTGATCCCCAACTCCTTGGCCGCCCGCTCCAGATTGCCATCGTTTCGCTCGATGGCCTCCAGGATGAGCTCGCGTTCGCGGTCATCGAGGGCTTTCAACCGCCCCCGGCCGCTCCCGGCGCTGGCCGCGCTCGCTTCGGTCGGCAGTTCTGACGTCGCCGTCCGGGTTTCCGCCTCGCGGAGTTGAGGGGGGAGAAGATCCAGGGTGATCAACGGTCCCTCGGCCATGGTCACCGCCTGCTCGATGATGTGCTTCAACTCCCGCACATTCCCCGGATACTCATAGGCCAACAACGCCC
>Ga0256841_1000507_pt1 | contig 40334 bp, 35 predicted proteins | sample 356308metaG_FD_185971 | JGI IMG/M metagenome (GOLD analysis project Ga0256841, IMG submission 185971) | Hydrothermal vent microbial communities from Mid Atlantic Ridge, Atlantic Ocean - 356-308 | ecosystem: Environmental > Aquatic > Marine > Hydrothermal vents | place: Atlantic Ocean: Mid...
CGGACAAAAGCCGATGTTATTCATCGGCTTGCAGGGCGTTCGGGCAAGCTGGGTGAAAAGATCCCGGGAAAAACCGGATAGCATGACAGGTAGGAACTGTATCCAGCATAATCGTCACGCAACAGGCTGTAATTCATGGTAAAAAACCCACATTTTGCGCGTTCTGGTGCAATATTCGGGTTAGGACGAGGATGGAGAGAAAATCAATGATGACGAAAGAAATACATGGCCTGGTGTTGTTTGTCACGATTGCCTGGCTTCTTGGGGGGTGTTCTTCAGAACAACTGCCACGCACGATTTATACCGCGGAAGACAATCGTCTGGGTGAGAGCGGGATCAAATTGTACAAGATGGTCTTGCTGAATGAGGATGATGATTTCATTCAACTGGAGGTGGATTACGAATATGCCGGCAATGCTCCAGCGGATCAGGTCAAGCTGTTTGTCATGCCCAACCATGGTTATTGGTTGGAAAAGGCCATTGAAGTGAAACCGGGACGAAACCTGGGAAGAATGACCATCGGGCTGAGTCGTGGCAACATGGAGGCAAAGAAGGTCACAGCTTCCACCACGACATTGCTGACCGTGAGTTTCGACCATTACAAGCCGGAAAAATATGTTGGCGCCTTGTATCAGGAGACCGTGCCTTTCAGAAAGGAATGGGCGCTGCCGGATCAATCGTGAAAAAGCGTTATCAGATTCTGAATATGCGGGAAGTCTGGAAGGGTTTTCTCAAGGTCAGGAGTTTTCGCCTCCAGCACGAATGCTTTTCCGGTGGCTGGTGTGCCGAGGTGCAGCGTGAGAGGGTGGAAGGCAAACATGCTGTTTCGGTGCTGCTCTATGATCCGGATGAAGACGCGGTGGTGCTCATCGAACAATTTCGTATTGGCGCCATGGGACATGCCGATGATCCCTGGTTACTGGAAACCGTGGGCGGTTACATGGAAGATGGCGAGGACGCCGAACAAGTGGCCCGCAGGGAGACGCTGGAAGAAACCGGTTGTGAGTTGCTGGATCTGACATTCATAGGCAGTTTTTTCACCACGCCAGGCTGGTGTGGCGAGCGCATCTCCCTGTACTGTGGGCGAGTGGACAGCCGTCGTGCTGAAGGAGTGCATGGTCTCGATCATGAAGGCGAAGACATACTGGTGCGGGTGTTGCCGCGGGAAGAAGCGTTGGCGGAACTGTTCCGGCGCGCCAATTCCACCAGTATCGTAGTGGGACTGCAATGGCTGGCGCAGCACCGGCAGGAACTGCGCCGGCGCTGGAGCTGATTCTACCGAAGCAAGCTCAGGTTTTGCGCCAGACCATCTTCCGGTGTGGGATGCCGGCATCATCGAATACATCGCCTTGCGCAATGAATCCTTCTTTTTCGTAGAAAGGGATGGCCTGTAGCTGGGCCGCCAGGGCCAGCTCATGAAAACCGCGCTTTTGGCCTTCCTCCATGAGGGCGCGCAGCAGGGAACTGCCTACACCACGGCCACGCCATTGCCGCAGCACGGCCATGCGTCCGATATGCCCGTCCGGAAGCAGGCGTCCGGTTCCTATGGCCCGGCCCTGGCCATCCTCCGCGAGCATGTGCAGACATTGATCGTCCAGCCCGTCCCACTCCAGCTCGACGGGAACATTCTGTTCCTGGACGAATACCTTTTCACGCACCTGATGCAGGGCCGGCCTGTCCTGCGGCCAGCGGGCCAGGCGTATGTGGTAATGTCGTTCAGTCATCACAGGGTTCCAGCCAGTTTTCATTGATCAGCCGAGCCAGTACCCGCAGGAACGCCGGATCAGCATCGCGGAGCAAATCCTGGTTCAGCGGGTGGCGGTCACACAATTGCTGGAGCTTGGAGCGGCAATTTCCGGGCAGTTCAAACAACTCACCACAGACAAACAGATACAGGTCACTGCTTCCTGAGCCTTCCTGCCAGGCCCAGCGGCTGAATGGATGACGCTGCCAGCGGTGTTGCCGGAACAGCTCCGGAATCCGGGAGATTTCCACCGTTTCTGTTCGGGGTTCAATGAACAGATGCTCCTTCAGCTCGGTGTTGAAACAACCGAACCAGCGCTGGCGCAGATCCGGATCCAAGAGCCATCGATCCAGGGCGTCACTGGCGGCGGAGCATGCTTGTGGAAGTATGCGGGCTGGGCTTTCCTGCGGTGACAGAGAAGGATCCCTGTAGTGATCATGCTCCGGAACCTGATCCAGCAGATACTGGGTGTAACTGCCCAGCATTTCCGCTGTCGAGGGCGCTCGCAGGCCCACCGACCAGGTCATGCAGTCTCCGTCTTCGCCAATCCCCCAGTGAGCCACGCCGGGGGGAAGATACAGGACATCACCCGCTTCCAGCAGCCATTCCTGCTCTGCTTCAAACTCCGCCAGAATCCGTATGGGAAGATCCGGCAACAGTGCCGGGTTCCCGATTCTGTTTCCGATCTGCCATCTGCGCCGTCCTCGCGCCTGAACCAGAAATACGTCATAGGTATCCGTGTGTGGCCCGACCGAGCCACCAGGCACCGCATAGCTGATCATCACATCATCGAAACGCCAGGAAGGAATGAAATGGAAAGCCCGGAGCAGTTCAGCAGCTTCCGGCAGATACTTGTCCACATCCTGCACCAATAGAGTCCAGTTCTGATCCGGCAATCGGGAGAAAGCCTGTTCGTCAAACGGGCCATGGCGCAACTCCCATTCATTTTGGTCGTGACGCAGCACCATGCGCGACTCCACGTCTTCCTCGCAGGCCAGTCCGGCCAGTTCGTCCGGTGACAGGGAAAAGTCATGGTTCTGCAAGGCATTGCGCATGAGCAAAGGACGCTTCTGCCAGTAGTTGTCGAGAAAGTCCTGGATATTCAGAGAAGCGGGAAGTTGCAGTTGCATGGCGGCGACCGGACAAAACAGGCAATGAGGGAATTCTATCCTATCTGTTCCTGCCCTATCAGGATGTTGAAAAAGTCCTTTCCTGGACTTTTTCAACCCCGGAACCGGAAAATGCGATTTCCCGGTTCCTTCATTTTCAATGGCTTACAGCCACTGAAAATGGCGGTATATTCCTATACCGCACACAGGCTGTCGAAAAACTGCGTTTTTCAACGGCCTGTTATGTGTTGTGTGAGCTTGGAATTTGGTTCTTGTTTTTGTCCGAAAATAAGGTATCCTTTGCCTCCCCGGAGAGATGGCAGAGCGGTTGAATGCACCGGTCTTGAAAACCGGCAAGGGTTAGTAGCCCTTCCTGGGTTCGAATCCCAGTCTCTCCGCCATTTACATGAAAGAAAGCCCTGCCAGGAGCCTGTCGGATTCAGGATTAATCCACTCGGCAACTGCTCCATGCTCGCTACGATCACCTAAACCCGACGGGCATCCCAGATGCCATCTTGCAGGATTTTTTCCGTTTCCCTATGGCGGCCAGTTCATCTGGAGTTCCTTTCCGCCATAGCCATGTAGCTTGTCGTGGCCACGGATGGTCAGCGAAGAGTTGTTCTCGGGAATGTTGACAGATGTGAGGCTGCGGGTGAAAGGCTGCTCATTGACATGTGGATGGGCGAGTACCCGGGTGGCGAGAATGTTGCCACTATCGTCCAGGATTTCCCAGCGATCCGCATAGTGCTTCCAGCCCGCGTCCGCGTGCTTCAGGGTGACCTGAAAACGCCAGCTGCCGTCGGGATTTGGATATGCTTTTGCCGCGATGACATCGACTTCGCCGCCCAGGGAAAGAGTGGGGAGCAGTGCCAGCAGGAGAGAGGGGAGTCTTGGCTTCATTGCATTCTTCCGATATCTTCGATTCTGACCCGCCATTGCGCCGGCCCGGTTTGGTGTACGGATTCGCCCTGGCTGTCCACGGCCACGATCACCGGCATGTCCTGAACTTCGAACTCATAGATGGCTTCCATGCCCAGATCCTCAAAGGCCACTACCCGGGCCTTGTGGATGGCTTTGGAAACCAGATAGGCGGCGCCGCCCACGGCCATGAGATAGGCGGCCTGATGCTTGCGTATGGATTCGATGGCCGCAGGTCCCCGTTCCGCCTTGCCGATCATGCCCAGTAGTCCGAGTTTGCCGAGCATCATCTCGGTAAACTTGTCCATGCGGGTGGCGGTAGTGGGGCCAGCGGGGCCAACCACTTCGCCATCCACGGGATCCACGGGGCCCACGTAGTAGATGAAGCGATTGTGGAAATCCACGCCCTCGGGCAGAGGCTGGTTTTTCTCCAGCAGTTCCTGGATACGGCGGTGAGCGGCGTCGCGCCCGGTGAGCATGCGTCCCGTGAGCAGCAATCGCTGGCCGGGTTTCCAGTTTTTCACCTCTTCCGCAGTGATGCTGTCCAGATTCACCCGGGTAGCGTTTGTGCTGGCTTGCCAGGTGACGTCGGGATAATCTTCGGGAGCTGGCGGGGTGAATTCCGCGGGGCCACTGCCGTCCAGGGTGAATTCGATATGCCGGGTGGCGGCGCAATTGGGAATCAGGGCCACGGGCAGGGAAGCGGCATGAGTGGGATAGTCGCGGATCTTTACATCCACCACGGTAGTCAGGCCGCCCAGTCCCTGAGCGCCTATGCCCAGGGCGTTGACCTTTTCGAACAGCTCCAGGCGCAGTTGTTCCAGAGCTGTGTTGGCTCCTCTGGCGATCAGATCCTGTATGTCCACCGGCTCCATCAGGGCTTCCTTGGCCAGAAGCATGGCCTTCTCTGAAGAGCCGCCTATGCCCAGCCCCAGCATTCCCGGTGGACACCAGCCCGCGCCCATGCCGGGGACTGTCTCCAGTACCCAGTCCACCAGATTGTCGCTGGGGTTGAGCACCGTAAATCTGGCCTTGTTTTCCGATCCTCCGCCCTTGGCCGTAAGGCCGATCTTCAGCTGCTTGCCGGGGACGATTCGGACATGCACGATGGCAGGGGTATTGTCCCCGGTGTTGCGCCGCTGACCCCAGGGGGGCGTTACCATGGACGCACGCAGAGTATTGTCTGGATCAGTATAGGCGCGCCGCACGCCCTCGTTGATCATGTCCTCCAGACCCAGTTTGCTGCTCCAGCGCACATCCATGCCTATTTCGACGAATGCCACCACCATGCCGGTGTCCTGACAGACCGGGCGGTGACCTTCGGCGCTCATGCGCGAGTTCATGAGAATTTGCGCCAGGGCGTCCTTGGCTGCGGGGGACTGTTCCTTTTCCCAGGCTTTGCCCACGGCCTGGATAAAATCCAGCGGGTGGTAGCAGGAAATGAACTGCAGGGCATCCGCCACGCTGTTGATGAGGTCTTCCTGGTCGATGATAGTCATGTCACAAGTCCAGCAGCAGGCGTGCAGGGTCTTCCAGGTTCTGTTTGATGGTGACCAGGAACTGTACTGCGTCCTTGCCGTCCACGATGCGGTGATCGTAGGACAAGGCCAGGTACATCATGGGGCGGATGACTACTTCTCCGTTTTCCGCCACCGGGCGCTGGATGATGTTGTGCATGCCGAGAATGCCGCTTTGGGGTGGATTGAGTATGGGCGTGGAGAGCATGGAGCCATAGACCCCGCCATTGGAGATGGTGAAGGTGCCGCCGCTCAGTTCTTCGTAGCTCAGTGAGCCTTCCCTGGCTTTCTGTCCAAACTGGCGGATGTTCTTTTCGATTTCGGCAAAGGACAGTTGATCGGCATTGCGCAGGATGGGCACCACCAGCCCCCGGGGGGAGCCCACGGCAATACCAATATCGTAGTAACCATGGTAGATGATATCCGTCCCGTCAACACTGGCATTGAGCAGGGGAAATTTTTTCAGGGCGTCAACCGTGGCTTTTACAAAGAAGGACATGAAACCAAGGCGCACTTCATGTTCCTTCTCGAAATGGTCGCGGTATTTGCCGCGCAGATCACTCACTGCCTGGAGATTGACCTCGTTGAAAGTGGTAAGGATGGCTGCGGTCTGCTGGGCCTCCACCAGGCGTTCGGCGATGCGTGCGCGCAGGCGGCTCATGGGAACCCGCCGTTCTGCCTGTGCCGTGCCTTCCGCCTGAGGCGTGTCGCCAACCATGCTGGCCACGGTCTCGGCATCCGGATCCCGGCTGGAGGTCTGCTGATCCAGATAGGTCATTACGTCGGATTTGAGGATGCGCCCGTCCTTGCCCGTGCCGCTGATCTGGCGCGGATCCAGTTTCAGCTCCTTGACCAGTCGGCGAACCGCGGGAGTGAGTATGGGCTCTTCCGCCCGGGATTCCGCAGTGGTTGACGTCTCCCGCGGGGTCGAGGCAGCGGTGCTGGATGCCGGTGCGGTGGCATTTTCCTTGCCGGGTTCGATTATTGCCAGGACGTCATCAGCCTCCACCAGATCGCCTTCAGCGGCGCGCAGTTCGACGAGGGTGCCATCCACGGGAGAGGGAACCTCAAGCACGACCTTGTCGGTTTCCAGATCGAGGATGTTTTCATCCCGCTGCACAGGGTCGCCGGGCTGTTTGTGCCAGGCCAACACCGTGGCATCGGTGACGGATTCCGGCAGGGTGGGAACACGGATTTCTGTACTCATATCATTCTCTGGTTGATTTCCGGGTCGAAATGTCCGTTCAGGGCGTCATCGATGATTTTCTTCTGTTCTTCCACATGCACCGGGTAATAACCGGTGGCAGGCGCGGCAGCCGCCCGGCGACCCACATAGAAAACCTGTTTTCCGCCCTTCACGATGCGGGAGAAACGGTGTTTGATCTGATCCCATGCGCCCTGGTTCTGGGGTTCTTCCTGGCACCAGACGAAACTCCAGGCATTGGGATATTCCGCTACCATGGCGTCGAAATCCGCCCGGGGGAAGGGGTAGAGCTGCTCGATGCGAACCAGGGCGATGTGTTCCAGTCCGCGGGCGCGGCGGGCTTCCAGCAGCTCATAATAGATTTTGCCGCTGCACATGATGACCTGACTGATCTTGTTTTTGTCCAGCGGGTCGATTTCATCGATGACGGTATGAAAACTGCCATCGGTGTAGGCGTCCAGCGGTGAAGTGGCCATGGGATGGCGAAGCAGGCTCTTGGGCGTCATCACCACCAGTGGGCGTCGATAGGGACGCAGTGCCTGGCGCCGCAGCAGATGGAACATCTGTGCCGGGGTGCTGGGGATGCAAACCTGGATATTCTGTTCGGCACACAGCTGCATATAGCGTTCGATTCGTGCCGAAGAATGTTCCGGTCCCTGACCTTCGTAGCCATGCGGAAGAAGCATGACCAGGCCGCAGAGCAGCCCCCATTTGGCTCCGGCAGAGGTAATGAACTGGTCGATGACCACCTGGGCGCCATTGGCAAAGTCGCCGAACTGGGCTTCCCAGATGGTGAGGGTGTTGGGTTCCGCCGTGGCGTAGCCGTATTCAAAGGCGAGTACGGCTTCTTCCGAGAGCAGGGAATCGATGATGTCGAAATCGCCCTTGCCCGGATTGATATGCGCCAGGGGAATGTACTGCTCGCCGGTCTCCTGATCCGCAAGCATGGCATGGCGGTGAAAGAAAGTGCCGCGACGGCAGTCCTGCCCCGACATGCGCACCGGGTGATTGCTTTCCACCAGACTGGCATAGGCAAGATTTTCGGCAAAGCCCCAGTCGCTGAGTTGTTCGCCGCGCATCATGCGCCCCCGGTCTTCCATGATCCGCTGTACCCGTGGATGCAGCTTGAAGCCAGGTGGCAGAGTCAGCAGGCGTTGATACAGACGCTGGATGTCTTCCCGGCTGATGCTGGTGTCGGTAGCCTGATCCCAGCGGGTATGCTGGAAACGATGCCAGTCCACCCGGTAGGGATTGTCGATTTCGCACAGTACCGGACGGCTGACGATTTCCCCCTTGTCCAGCTCGGCGCGATAGTGCCCGATCATGTGCTCGGCCTGTTCCGGGGTAATCACGCCTTCCGCCAGCAGGCGCTCCGCATACAGGGTGCGGGTGGTGGGGTGCATGCGGATTTTCTGATACATCAGTGGCTGGGTGACGGCGGGTTCGTCTGCCTCGTTGTGGCCCTGGCGGCGATAGCAGACCAGGTCGATGACCACATCCTTGTTGAATTGATTGCGATAGTCCAGCGCCAGGCGGGTGACGAAGATTACCGCCTCCGGGTCGTCTCCGTTCACATGGAATATGGGAGCCTGCACCATTTTCGCCACGTCGGAACAATAGGTGGTGGAACGGCTGTCGAAAGGATCGGAAGTGGTAAATCCGATCTGGTTGTTGATGACCACATGCACCGTGCCGCCAGTGGAAAAGCCACGGGTCTGAGACAGGTTCAGGGTTTCCATGACCACGCCCTGACCGGCGAAAGCGGCATCGCCATGGAGCAAGATGGGCAGTACTTTTTCACCCTGTTCGTCGCCATAGCGTTTTTGCCGGGCGCGTACAGAACCTTCGATGACCGGGCCGATGATCTCCAGGTGGGAAGGATTGAATCCGAGAACCACATGGATCATTCCGCCAGGGGTTTCGATGCTGCTGGAAAAGCCCTTGTGGTATTTGACGTCCCCGGAGGTCATTACCCCATGATTCTTTGCCGCCCCCTGAAATTCGTCATAGATCTCTGACGGCGGCTTGCCGATGATGTTGGTAAGCACGTTCAACCGTCCCCGGTGAGCCATACCGATAACAGCTTCTTCTATGCCGTCGCGCCCGGCCCGCTGGATCAGTTCGTCCAGAAGGGGAATCAGGGACTCGCCACCTTCCAGGGAGAAACGTTTCTGCCCGACATAGCGGGTATGCAGGTATTTTTCCAGGCCTTCCGCGGCAGTGAGCATGCGCAGTATCCAGCGCTTGTCGCCGGGATCCAGCTCCGGACGTGTGCGATAGGTTTCCAGGCGCTGCTGTATCCAGCGCTTTTCCACGGTATCCGTGATGTGCATGTATTCTGAACCCACGGTGCCGGTATAGACTTTTTCAACCAGTTCGAGGATTTCTTTCAGCGGCAGGCGTTCAGGAGCAAACAGGGAACCCGTGTTGAACGGTCGCTCCAGGTCGTCATCCGTGAGACCATGATAGCTGAGGGTCAGCTCGGGAAGATGCGGTGGTTTGCGCAGATGCAGAGGGTCGAGATCCGCCAGTTGATGACCGCGCACCCGGTAGGCATTGATCAGACGCAGAACCGAAGCCTGCCTCGCGGCTGCCTGGGCCGCCAGTGTGTCGTTACAGTTGCTTGTGGCAGGTTTCCTTTCCCGGCCCATGCGCCGGAAATCCTGTACGATACGCTGATGAGAAACGTCTTCGCCGGACCAGCCATTCACCAGGGGAAGATTTTCGAAGCGTTTTCGCCAGTTTTCTCCGACGCTGGCAGGATCCTGCAGCCAGGCTTCGTACAAACTTTCGATAAATGGAGCGTTTCCATCGAAGAACGGCGAGGACTCTTTCAGGCGTTGGAGCAATTCTGACATTTTAGGAATCTCTGATTAAATCTGAGCGAAGCAGATTGTGATTCAAAATGTTCCGATACAAGGCGCAAATCGCAGGTAATGCCCCAGGGCACTCTCTCTTGCGCAAGCGCAATTCACCTTGTAGCCCGCTATTGCGAAGATTTGCAACGCCGTAGCGGGGCATTTTTGGTGCAAGATGCGAGTTCATGATTAAATCAGAGGTTCCTTTAGGATATTTGCCCTATTATTTTTTCAGAAGGGAGGGGCTTTCCTCAAGACACATTCAAAAGTCTAGCACAAGATATTGCTGTAACAAGAAAAAATAATATTTAATATGAATATCCGATATCTTCTTTCCATTTGACCAAACCGGGGAAAAGTGAAAGTATCCGAGGAAAAATATCAGAACATCTCCAAGTAATCGGGATGCCATCCGGGGCAGGGATGGCCCGCCCTTTTCAGTCACGACAAGTTATTGAAAATATTGGCAAAGAGGAAATTTTGCTTCCACTTTGTACTTGGAAAAATCGAGAAATGCGTTTTTCGTGCGCTCAATTCAAGAGGAATAACCGTGTTTGGAAAAATTCCCCTGTTGCTGATGCTGGTCTGGATACAGACGACGGCATACGCTGCGGCTCCCACAGCTGTTATCAACGTGCCCCGGGGTGATTGCAAGCGTCCATTGCCCAATACCGACCTTCGTCATTGCTCCTTTGCCGGAAAGAAGATCCAGGGACTCGATCTCAGTGGTTCATTGCTCAATGGGGTGGATTTCTCAAATGCCAGATTACCCGATTGCAATTTGTCTCGAGCCAGTTTGAAAGGCGCTGATTTCAAATGGGCCAGCCTGACCGGATGTGAAATTCTGGGGGCGGATTTTCTCGATGCTGAGCTTTTTCATGCGGTTTTCGATGAAAGCAGGCTGGATGGCAGTCGCTTTGTCGCTGCCGACATGTTTGGCGCCAACCTTATTGAAGTGCAGGCCCGGGGAGTCAATTTTCAGGATGCTTACATGAAAGACGTCATCATGGAGGAAGGGGATTTCAGTCACAGCAGTTTCATCGGTTGCTTCATGCAGCGGGCGGTGCTCATCGGGAGCAAGCTGCGGGGCAGTTTCTTCCATGACTCCGTCCTGACGGGTGCTTCTCTGGAAGCCGCGAATTTTGATCAGGCGACAATTACTCATACCCTGGTAAATGGAGCGCACATGGATGGTGCCAGTTTTCGTCAAGCAGATCTGCACAATTCGCGTTTCATCAATGCCAGTGGCAAAGCGGATTTCAGTGGAGCAAGAAATCTGCCGGAACACCTGCAGCGCATGCTGAACGAGGCGCCGCGTTGAAGCCGGGTCTGTTCAGGGCGCTGTTTTTTCCGCCAGCGGACAATGTTTCCCTGGGGGAAAAGGCATTGTCCGGCCTGGCGGCGTTTGGTGGAATCGGGATGATCATGCTCGTCAGCAGCCTGTTTCTGCAGCCACGCGATCTGCCCTGGGTGGTGGCCTCCATGGGGGCATCGGCGGTATTGCTGTTTGCCGTTCCTCTCGGGCCGCTTTCCCAGCCCTGGCCCTTTGCGGGAGGACATCTGATTTCCGGGCTGATCGGGGTTACCGTTGCGAAGCTGATTCCCGAACCGGTAACCGCGGCGGCTGTTGCCGTTTCCCTGGCTATCTTTGTCATGTATGTAAGCCGCTGTCTGCATCCTCCTGGCGGGGCGACGGCGCTCACCGTGGTGGTTGGCGGGGATTCCATTCACGCCCTGGGATACCAGTATCTGGCAACACCTGTATTGCTCAATGTGCTGGTGATGCTGGGGTGGGCGCTGCTGATCAATAACCTGTTTCCGAATCGTTATTATCCCAATACCCTGAAGAAAATCCGGGAAACACCGGAAATCGGGGAAGATCGTGTAGCCGCGGAATTGAGCATACGCCGGGATGATCTGGAATACGCCCTGCGGGAAATGAATGAGTATGTGGATGTTTCCCGCGAGGATCTGTCGCGCATTTTTGCCCTTTCCGCCACCCATGCCCGGCGGCGGCGCATGGGCGAGATTCTCTGCGGTGAGATCATGACCCGGAAAGTGGTGAGCGCCGAGTACGGGGACAAGGTGGAAGACCTGTGGAAACTCATGGGGGAGCATCAGATTCGGAGCATTCCCGTGCTGGATCATCGTCGTCAGGTTATCGGCATTGTTACCATTGCCGATTTTCTCAATCAGGTGAAGGGAGAGAACGGGCGTCCTCTGGCGCAGCGTTTGCGCGCTTTTCTCAAACCGGCTGCCGGTTTGAAAACAGACAAGCCGGAATATGCGGGGCATGTCATGACCACGCCGGTAGTCACGGTTCGGGATGACCAGCATATACTGGATCTGTTTCCCATTTTCTATGAGAAAGGGATCCATCATCTTCCGGTAGTCAACGAAAAGGGCGAACTGGTGGGAATGCTGACACCGAAGAATCTGCTTGCGGCATTGCATGCGGACATGCGCGGAGATCCCGAATAATCAGCATGCCCGGATTTGCAGACGGATGCCATCGGTCGGCGATATGACGCCGGTAATTCCCTTTGGCTAAAACGGATCAACAATCTGCTGTATGATTGATTTAGACGAATGTTTATCAGATATAGAAATAACGACACAGCTTTATGGAAGCCAGAAAGATTCCCTTGCCCGCCCGGTTCAAGGCCAGGATCTCCGGACTGGAGGCCGACCTGGCGTTCTGTGATGCCCTGATAACCTTTGCCGGGCAAATTCCGGAGACCGTCTATCAGCGAGCCGAAATCCAGGTTTACAAATCTCTGGAAACCGAACTGCAACGTCGTCTGAAGATTGCCGAGCAGGAAGCGCTGGAACGTTCGCGCAAGCTCACCGCCTGAGATGAAGCTTCTTGCTCTGGACACCACCGAAGACAGCTGTTCCGCAGCTCTTTGTATCGATGATGAAATGCGCTGGCGTTTTGAGCTTGCGCCCCGTCGTCACAGCGAACTGATTCTGCCCATGATGGACTCCCTGCTTGCCCAGGCGCAGCTTAAGGTGCAGCAGCTGGACGGCCTGGCCTTCAGCCGTGGCCCAGGTTCTTTCACCGGTATCCGTATTGCCACCGGGGTGGCGCAAGGTGTGGCTCTGGGAGCGGATCTGCCGGTGCTGCCTGTCTCTACCCTGGCGGCTCTGGCACAGGGGGCATGGCGCAGGGAAGGGGCGACAGAGGTGCTGGCCGCACTGGACGCACGCATGGGCGAGGTCTATTGGGCCTGGTGCGAGTTGGGCCAGGGAGGCGTGATGTGCGTATCCGAATCGGGGGAACATGTGGGGTCGGCGGAAGCGGTAGCCGCAGCGCAATCCGCTTCTGCCTGGGGAACCGGCAGTGGCTGGGGCGCCTACCCCGGCGAACTGCGCTCGAGCAGCGGCATAGCGGATTCCCGTATTCTGGAAAATCAGCATGTGCATGCGCGGGATGTGGCCAGCCTGGGGCTGGCGTCCCTGATGGCGGGCAATACCCTGGCGCCGGAAGATGCGCTGCCTGTCTATGTGCGAAACAATGTGGCCGCCAAACCAGGAAAAGATGGGGCTGTTTCGGTCTGACAGGCTCCCGGCGGGAACAACTCAGCTGTCCAGGTGCTCCAGCAGCGCGGCCGTCAGTCGTTGCTGTTCAGTACTGTCTTCCAGGGCGCGTCCCTTGTGGTCGGTAATGGTAAACACGTCCTCTGCCAAGGCGCCCACGGTGGTTACCTTGGCGCTGAGCAGACGCAGGTTCTGTTCCGCCAGCACCCAGGCGATCAGGGACAAAAGACCGGGTCTGTCCATGGCGCGAATGTGCAGCAGGGTGTGGTGGTTGATCCGATCCTGGGAGAAACGGATCTCGCTCTTGCTTGAGAATTGTTGCAGACGCCGTGGCAGAGGGCGTGTGCTGGGCATGCCGCTCAGATCTTTCTCCAGACCATGGCGCAATTCAGCCTGAATGATTTCTGCGCGATCTGCGGCAATATGGCTGCCGTCAGCCTCCAGCACGAAAAAGCTGTTCAGGGCAATGCCGCCATCGGTGGTCTTGATGCGTGCTTCGAGAATATTCAGATGCAATTGATCGATCAGGGCGGTGCATTGGGCGAAGAGGTTTTTGCGATCCTTTTGCACGATGAAGATTTCATTGCATCCACGGGGAAGGGACTCGCGTAGCGCCACCCTGGGTTCATCGAAGTTTTCGGCGGAAAGCACCATGCTGCCGTGCCAGGCGATTTCTTCCGGATCATTCTGCAGGAAATACTCCAGCGACAGCTCGCTCCACAGCTGGTTGATGCGCTCCAGATCGAATCCCCGGGCAGCGAGCAGACGGCGGGCTTCAGTCTGCTTGGACTGGATCAGCTCATCCTGATCCATGGGGGTTTGCAAGCCGCGCAGCAGTGCTTCACGAGTGCTGTGATAGAGGCGATTCAGCAGGGATGACTTCCAGGATGTCCAGCGTTTGGGGTTGGTCGCGCGGATATCGGCCACGGTGAGCAGATACAGATAATCCAGGCGTGAACGGTCGCCCACCTCGGCCGCGAATTCCTGAACTACCACCGGATCCTCGATGTCCTTGCGTTGGGCGGTGACGGACATGAGCAGATGCTTGCTCACCAGCCAGGCGACGAGATTGGCATCATAGTCCGACAAATCATGCAGTTTGCAAAATTCCCGGGCATCGATAGCGCCCAATTGTGCATGATCGCCGCCGCGTCCCTTGGCAATGTCGTGAAACAGTCCTGCGATATACAGCAGTTCCGGTTTCACCAGTTGACTGAAGACCTGGGAGCACAAGGGAAATTCATGTTCGAACTCCTTCACCGAAAAACGCCGCAGATTGCGCAGCAGCATCAGGGTGTGCTCATCCACGGTGTAGACATGGAAGAGGTCGAACTGCATGCGCCCGGTGATATTGGCGAAGGCGGGTATGTAGGCGGCGAGCACGCCATAATGATGCATGCGGCGCAGTACATTGGTTATGCCTGTGGGTTGGCGCAGGATCTCCAGGAACAGGCTGCGGGCGCGAATGTCCTTGCGGTAGTCCTCATCGATGAGGTGCAGGTGAGCGCGGACCAGGCGAATGGTGCTGGCGCGCACGCCTTCCAGCTCAGGGTGTTCCTGGAGAATGAGAAACAGCTCCAGGATGGCAATCGGATAGCGGGCGAAAATCGCGTTGTTGCTTACTTCCAGATAGCCGTTGCAGGTCTGGAAGCGATTGTTGATCCTGATCGTGTCGCAGGGCTGGTTCCGGTAGAGTATGGCTTCCTGGAACAGTTGCAGGAGCATTTCATTGAGCCGGTTCAGCTCCATCACCGTGCGGTAGTAATCCTGCATGAACTGTTCCACCGCGAGATTGCTGTCTGCATCACAGTAACCGAACTGACGGGCGATGGCGCGCTGGTGTTCAAACAAGAGCCTGTCTTCATGCCGGCCAGTGAGCAGATGCAAGGCGAAGCGGATCTTCCATAGATGTTTCTGCCCGGCTTTCAGGGCATGGTATTCGGTATCCGTCAGAAAGCCCTGATGAAGCAGTTCCGAAAGGCGTTCCGCGCGGAAATGACGTTTTACCACCCAGCCAATCATCTGGATGTCCCGAAGTCCTCCGGGGTTGGACTTGATGTTTGGTTCCAGGTTGTAGGCGGTGTCTCCATAGCGGGCATGGCGCGCCTTTTGTTCCTCGCATTTTGCGCTGAAGAATGCGTCGCTGGGCCAGATCCGGTCCGGGCCGGTGGCTTCCCGCATCTCCTGGAACAATGGTTCCCGGCCCGCGAGAAAGCGTGATTCCATGAGATTGGTGACAATGGTTACGTCATTTTTCGCCGCTTCCACGCATTGTTCCAGGGTGCGTACACTGTGGCCGATCTCCAGGCCGATGTCCCAGAGGAAAGTAACCAGTTGTTCCAGTTTTTCCGCGGTCTCGTTCCTGGGAGTGTCTCCCACCAGAATGAGCACATCCACGTCCGAAGCGGGATGCAGTTCACCCCGGCCATAGCCGCCCACGGCCACCAGGGCCGCGGCTGTTTCCGGGGAGAAGAACTGGCGCCAGGCGCGAACCAGAACCTGATCGATGAAATGGGAGCGGGCGTGTACCAGTTCCTCCACATCGTCACCGGCGGAAAAGCGTTCGGCCAGGCGCAGCTTGCTTGCTTTGATGGCATTGCGGAAATTTTCCAGAGGCGTGCTGCTGGCGCCGGCCAGCTGTTCATCCAGGCCGGGAATCAGGGAAAGCGGCATCTCAGTCGGTCTCTTCTTCCTTGCGCAGGGTCAGCACTTCGTGGCCGGTATCCGTTACCAGGATGGTGTGTTCCCACTGGGCGGAGAGTTTGCGATCCCGGGTGACCACGGTCCAGCCATCACCCAGCTGTTTCACTTCTTTCCTGCCGGCATTGACCATGGGTTCGATGGTGAAGATCATGCCCGGCCGGATTTCCGCGCCACTGCCTTTCTTGCCAAAATGCAGCACCTGGGGCTCTTCGTGGAAACCCCGGCCGATACCATGGCCGCAATACTCCCTGACCACCGAATAATGATTGGCTTCTACGAAACGCTGTATGGCGTGGCCTATGTTGCCAAAATGCGCGCCGGGACGGACAACCTCTATGCCTTTCCACATCGCCTCCCGGGTGATGTCGCACAGGCGCCTGGCGAGTATGCTGGGCTTGCCCACGCAGAACATCTTGCTTGTGTCTCCGTGCCAGCCGTCCTTGATCACGGTGATATCGATATTGATGATATCGCCGTTCTTCAGCACCTTGTCGCCTGGTATGCCATGACACACCTGATGATTCACCGAAGTGCAGATGGATTTGGGAAAGCCGTGGTAGTTCAGCGGGGCGGGGACAGCCTGTTGCTCGTTCACGATGTAGTCGTGACAGATGCGATCCAGTTCGTCCGTGCTGATGCCGGCCTGGACATGAGGCTCAATCATTTCCAGCACTTCCGCCGCCAGGCGTCCCGCAACACGCATTTTCTCGATTTCTTCGGGCGTTTTTATGATGATGGCCATGGATTCCCTGGGTTTGCGGGGCGGAATTGCCCGGAAATTTGGTGAATTGAGCCGGTTATGGTATAAAACGCGCCGCCAAACGGCAAATACACACGCAATCCCGGTATGACGCACGCTATGGGTGTTGCCTGAACCGGCTTTCGATTCAGGTGATTAGTGTGCCAGAGATTGCGGAGGCTTAACCCTTACAATTGAAGGTATAAACAATGAGTAATGTATCCATGCGCCAGATGCTGGAAGCAGGCGTACACTTTGGTCACCAGACCCGCTACTGGAACCCGAAGATGGCTCCCTACATCTTTGGCCAGCGTAACAAGATCCACATCATCAACCTGGAAAAGTCCCTTCCCCTGTTCAACGACGCCATGAATTTCATTGGCAAACTGGCCGCCAACGGCGGGCGGGTACTGTTTGTCGGCACCAAGCGCGCCGCGAGCAATGTGATAAGGGAAGAGGCCGAGCGTTGCGGCATGCCCTATGTCAACCACCGCTGGCTGGGCGGCATGCTAACCAACTACAAGACCATCAAGTTGTCCATCAACAAGCTCAAGGAACTCGAAACCATGGCCGCCGATGGTTCCCTGGAGCAGAAATTCAACAAGAAGGAAGCCCTGGGCCTGAAACGTCAGCAGGAAAAGCTGGAGCGCAGTGTGGGCGGCATCAAGAACATGCGCGGAATTCCCGACGCCATGTTCGTGGTTGATACCGGCCATGAAGATATCGCCGTGGCTGAAGCCCGCAAGCTGGGCATTCCGGTCATCGGGGTGGTGGATACCAACAATGACCCCGATCTGGTGGATTACGTCATCCCCGGCAACGACGACGCCATCCGTGCAATTCAATTGTATGTTCAGGGCGCGTCGGCCGCGATCCTGGAAGGCCGCGCCGTAGCCGCCCAGTCGGTGGCTGCCGAGGAAGCGCCCGAGGAATCGTCTGAAGAAGAAGCCGCTTCCGAAGGCTGATATCAGGGGCACGAAATATTCCCCTGCCCGGCGGTTGCGGGGCAGGGGTGTTGTATTTTTTGGCGGACGGGTATTCCCTCCGCGTGAAACTAAAGAGCGAGGAACACCATGGCAATTACAGCAGCTTTGGTAAAAGAATTGCGCGAGCGCACTGGCGCCGGCATGATGGAGTGCAAGAAAGCACTGGTAGAAACCGATGGCGACATCGAACTGGCTATCGAAAACATGCGCAAATCCGGTCAGGCGAAAGCCGCCAAGAAGGCAGGCCGCATCGCCGCCGAAGGCGTGATCGTGATCAAGGCCAGCGACGATGGCAAAAAAGTCGCCATGGCTGAAGTCAACTGTGAGACCGATTTCGTGGCCAAGGATGAAAACTTCCTGTCCTTTGCCAATGCGGTTGTCGAGCGGGTGCTGGGCAGCGATGTGGCGGATGTGGAAGCCCTGAATGCCATGCCTTTGCACGAAGGCGAGGAGACCACGGTAGAAGAAGCCCGCCAGGCGCTGGTTTCAAAGATTGGCGAGAACATGAGCGTACGCCGTTTCGTACGCATGGATACCGATGGCCAGATTGCCAATTATCGCCATGGCGTGCGCATTGGCGTACTCGTGGATCTGGCGGGCGGTGACGAAGAGCTGGGTCGTGATCTGGCCATGCATATCGCCGCAAGCAACCCCATCTGCGTGGAAGAGAAAGATGTGCCCGAGGCGCTGCTGGCCAAGGAAAAGGAGATCATCGAAGCCCAGGCCAAAGAGAGCGGCAAGCCGGACAACATCATCGAGAAGATGGTCGAAGGCCGTCTGCGCAAGTATCTGTCCGAGGTGACGCTTACCGGTCAGCCATTTGTCAAGGATCCGGACACCACCGTGGGCAAACTGCTGAAAAGCAAGGATGCCAGCGTCAACCGCTTCGTGCGTTTCGAGGTGGGTGAAGGCATAGAGAAAAAGCAGGAGAACTTTGCCGAGGAAGTAGCGGCGCAGATGCGGGGTCAGTAAGCCCGTTCTGCTTGAGGGGATCTCGAAAAATTCCTTCCATGGAATTTTTCTTGTCGCAAAGAGCAAAGACGATTTCCTCTTTGCTCACATTTTCAATCACTTGTGGTGATTGAAAATGGTGGGACATCCCTGTCCCACTCGGGCATCTCGATTTTTCGAGATGCCCTTGAAATCAAGGCGCGTGGGGTTGACCCTGCGCGCCTTTTTTCATGTTTCGGGAAAAGGCTTCGTCCGCGCCTAGCCCGCATGTTGCACCGGATAGCATGACAGGTACGAACTGTATCCAGCATAATCGTCACGCAACATGCTGTGATTCACGGTAAAAAACCCACATTTTGCGCGTTCTGGTGAAATATGCGGGCTAGACGGGGCAGACATTTCACTTTTTGCTACACAACCCCAATGGCTATTGATACTATTCGTGTCCAGTTGTTTTCTCACAAACATATGAGAGTTGTGAAACCATGCCGGATGGTGAGCTAGCGTATCGCAGAGTGCTGCTGAAACTCAGTGGCGAGGCCCTCATGGGCAGTGGGGACTTTGGTATCGATCCCCAGGTCATGGAACGCATGGCGGGAGAAATCGCCGCCCTGGTGAACAAAGGGCATGAATTGGCTCTGGTGATCGGCGGCGGGAACATTTTTCGCGGCGCCGGACTTGCCGGTGGCGGCATGGATCGGGTGACCGGCGATCACATGGGCATGCTGGCCACGGTAATCAATTCCCTGGCCATGGGAGACGCCTTGCGCAAGCAGGGAGTGGATGCACGGGTGCTTTCTTCCCTGGACATGGATCAGGTGTGTGAACCCTATGCCCGTTATCGGGCCATGGAGCATCTGGATCAGGGGCGAGTGGTGATTCTTTCCGCCGGAACCGGCAATCCCTTTTTCACCACGGACTCCGCAGCCAGTTTGCGCGCCATTGAAATCAAGGCGGATCTGCTGATCAAGGCCACCAAGGTCGATGGCGTCTATTCCGCTGATCCGATGAAGGATGACAACGCGGTGTTCTATCCGCGCCTCGATTATGACAAGGCGCTGGCGGACAAGCTGGCGGTAATGGATGCCACGGCCCTGATCCTTTGCCGGGATCACGATCTGTCCCTGCGGGTGATGAACATCAACCAGGCAGGCGCGCTGGCCCGTTTGCTGGCGGGTGAAGACATTGGAACACTGGTTAGTACCGGAGAACATGAATGATTGACGATATCAAGAAGGATGCTGCCGAGCGCATGGACAAGACAGTCAAGGCGCTGCAGGATTCCCTGGCCAAGGTCCGTACCGGGCGCGCCCACCCCAGTCTTCTGGATCATCTGAGCGTATCCTATTACGGAGCAGATACACCGTTGAGGCAGGTTGCCAATATCAATGTGGAAGATGCGCGTACCCTGACCATCCAGCCTTTCGAACAATCCATGGTCAAGGCGGTGGAAAAGGCCATCATGGAGTCGGATCTGGGATTGAATCCCAATACTGCGGGAACGGTGATCCGGGTACCCATGCCTCCGTTGACGGAAGAGCGTCGCCGTGATCTGACCCGGGTAGTGCGTCAGGAAGGGGAACAGGCCAAGGTGGCGATCCGCAACATTCGCCGCGACGCCAATGGTGACCTCAAGGATCTGGTAAAGGAAAAGCTCATCACCGAAGACGACGAACGCCGTGGCCAGGAAATCATCCAGAAACTCACCGACCAGCATGTAAAGGAAATCGATGATCTGCTGGAAGCCAAGGAAAAGGACCTGATGGCAGTCTAGCCCATGCCATCTCAGGAAAAACCAGGGGGCAGGATGCCCACGCATGTGGCCATCATCATGGATGGCAATGGCCGCTGGGCGCAAAATCGAGGCAAGCCGCGCCATGCCGGACATCGTGCGGGTGTGGAGACCGTTCGTGAAGTCATGGAGATATGTGGCCGCCAGGGAGTGCGAATCCTGACCCTGTTCGCCTTCTCCAGTGAAAACTGGCGGCGACCCAAGAAAGAGGTGAAAATGCTCATGGAGCTGTTTTTCACCGCCCTGAATCGTGAAGTGCGGCGTTTGAAGAAACGCAATGTGCGCCTGCGTGTCATTGGCGATACCAGCGCATTTTCCTCCAAGTTGCAGAAGCTCATTGCAGAAAGTGAGCGTATCACCCGTGACAACGACGGATTGCTGCTGCAAATCGCGGCCAATTACGGAGGCCGCTGGGACATGACCCAGGCCGCCCGCAAGCTGGCCGAACAGGTGGCGGCCGGTGAGCTTCAGCCGGAAAAGATCAGCGAAGAAACCCTCGCGGCCCGCCTGTCTTTCCCCGATGTGCCTGATCCGGATCTGTTCATTCGTACCGGTGGTGAAATGCGCATCAGCAATTTTCTGCTCTGGCAATTGGCCTACACGGAACTGTGGTTCTGCGACACCCTCTGGCCCGATTTTGGTGAAAAGGAATTGCTTCAGGCTTTCGCGGACTATTCGCGGCGCCAGCGTCGTTTTGGCAAGATTGCCGAACAGGTGGAAGGAGAATGCTGAAGGCCCGCCTGTTGACCGCCCTGGTGCTCGTGCCTCTGGTTTTCTGGGGCGTACTGGGACTGTCCAATCAGTGGTTTGCCGTGATTCTTGGCCTGGTAGTGCTGGGGGCCGTCTGGGAACTGGGAAATCTTTGTGGCCTGGCAAAGCTTTTGTCACGTCTGCTGCTTGTGGCTGTCGGCATTGCTTTGTTGTGGCTGGCTTTCGAGGCGAGATACAGCGGCTGGGCATCCGGGCTGATCCAGGCTCTTGCCCTTGGCTGGCTGATCAATCTGCTGCTGTTGCTTTCCGGAAAAATAGTGCCCAGGGAGAAAAAATCCTTCCGTCCCCTGTTTCTTTTGACCGGGTTGCTGGCCCTGGTCGCGGTCTGGATGGCGCTGGTGCGCCTGCATGGAATGGCTGATCACGGGCCTCGGCTGATGATGTTCTTTCTGTTGCTCATCTGGGTAGCCGATTCGGGCGCGTATTTTGCGGGACGGAAATTCGGGCGGCGCAAGCTGGCGCCGCATATCAGCCCCGGGAAGACGGTTGAAGGGGTGGCGGGGGCGCTCACTGGCGGTCTGGTCTGCGCCCTGATTCTGGCCTGGTTGCAATGGCTGCCTCTGTCCTGGTGGCTGCTGGTGGAGATTTGCGTCAGTACGGTGCTGGTCTCTGTGGGCGGTGATCTGTGGGAAAGCGTACTCAAACGGGAAAGAGGCGTGAAGGATAGTGGCAACATTCTTCCCGGTCATGGCGGTGTCCTGGATCGCATAGACAGCCAGATTGCCGCCGGCCCCTGGTTTGTCGCTTCCCTGATGGCGGCGGGAGTGTCCCTGTGATCGGGATCAGCATACTCGGCTCCACCGGCTCCATAGGGAAAAGCACCCTGGATGTGCTGGCGCGTCATCCGGATCGTTACCAGGTGGTTGCCCTGAGCGCCAATTCCGATGTGGATGGCATGTACCGGCAATGTCTGGCGCACAGGCCGCAGCTGGTGGCCATGGCGGATGAGGCCAGTGCCGAGGCGCTGGCCTCGCTGCTGGCCGATGAAGCAGGGGAAATCCATGTGCTCTCCGGCATCGCCGGACTAAAGGCGGTGGCCACCCACGAGTCCGCGGAACAGGTCATGGCGGCCATTGTCGGAGCCGCGGGTCTGGTTCCGGTGCTGGCTGCGGTGGAGGCAGGCAAGCGGATTCTGCTGGCGAACAAGGAAGCTTTGGTAGTGGCTGGCGGCTTGTTCATGGATGCGGTGCGCCGCCATGGTGTTACGGTGCTGCCCATCGACAGTGAACATAACGCAGTATTTCAGTGCATGCCCGAAGGATATGAACAGGGACTGGATGGCAAGGGAGTACGGCGTATTCTCCTTACCGCTTCTGGTGGGCCTTTTCGTACCACGCCGGCGCAAGAGCTGGCGACGGTAACGCCGGAGCAGGCCTGTGCCCACCCGAACTGGGACATGGGACGCAAGATTTCCGTGGATTCAGCCACCATGATGAACAAGGGGCTGGAAGTCATCGAGGCTCACTGGTTGTTTGGCGCTGCGCCGGAACATATCCAGGTGGTCATCCATCCCCAGAGCGTGATTCATTCCATGGTGGAATATGTGGATGGCTCGGTTCTGGCCCAGTTGGGCAACCCCGACATGCGCACGCCGATCGCGCATGCCCTGGCCTGGCCGGAGCGCATCGATTCCGGCGTCGCCAGTCTGGATTTGTTCTCCGTGGCGCGGCTGGATTTCGAAAAACCCGATCTGGAACGTTTTCCCTGCCTGCGACTGGCTTTTCGCGCCATCGAGGAGGGCGGTAGCATGCCCGCGATACTCAATGCGGCCAATGAAGTGGCAGTAGCCGCCTTTCTCGACGGGCGCAGCGGGTTCATGGACATTCCGCGTGTGATCGAACAGACCATGGACAGCCTGCGGGGACAGCCGGCCGATAGCCTCAAGGTACTGCTGGAAGCGGATGCCCTGGCGCGGGAAACCGCGGAACGATTACTCACGCCAAAGGTCACATAGAGCATGCTGGAAACCCTCGCCAACAGTATCTTTGGCTTTATCCTGGCCATCGGCATCCTGGTCACCGTTCATGAATTCGGTCATTTCTGGGTGGCGCGCAAGCTTGGTGTAAAAGTGCTACGTTTTTCCATTGGATTTGGCAAGCCCTTGCTGACCTGGCATCGCAAGAATGATGATGCCGAGTACGTGCTTGCCGCCATCCCACTGGGCGGCTATGTGAAAATGCTGGATGAGCGGGAAGGGGCGGTGCCGGAAGCGGAGGCGCATCGCGCCTTCAATCGTCAGCCCCTGTGGGTGCGCACCGCGGTAGTGCTGGCGGGTCCCATGTTCAATCTGATGTTTGCCGTGTTTCTGTTCTGGGCGGTGCTGGTGCTGGGCGAAACCGGGCTGAAGCCGGTCATAGGTGAAGTAGAACCGGGGACGCCGGCTGCTGAAGCCGGTTTCACTCCCGGAGAACAGATTCTGAGCATCAATGGCCGGGAAACGCCCACCTGGGGACAGATGCTCTACCATTTTGCTTCCGCCGCGGCCAGTGGGGAAGCCATTGTCATGGACACCCGTGACCGGCAGGAGCGGACGCAGCAGAGAAAACTCGCCTTCGACGCCATTGGGGACATGGCGGAAGTGAAAAACCCGCTCAAGGCATTGGGTATCACTCCGGAGTTTCCCGTGCTGCCGCCGGTGATCGGCAAGCTGTTGCCCGGTGAACCGGCGCAAAAAGCCGGCCTGCAAGTGGGTGACCGCATCCTCAAGGTCGATGGCCAGCCCTTGCGCAGCTGGACCGAATGGGTGGAAATGATTCAGGACAAGCCGCTGCAGCCCATGGGCCTGGAGATTGATCGCGGCGGCCAGCTGCTTGAGCTGGAACTGGTGCCGGCTGCTGTGGAAGGAGCCGATGGCAAGGTCATCGGGCGTATAGGCGCCGGTAATCAGCCCATGCCGGAACTTATGGAACCCTATCGGGTGGAATATGCCCTTGGACCCCTGGAAGCCGTGCCGGTTGCGCTGACGCGAACCTGGGATTTTTCCCTGCTGACCCTGAAGGTGATGTGGCGCATCATCAGCGGTCAGGCCTCCCTGAAGAATCTTGGCGGACCGATAACCATGGCGGATGCGGCGGGCAGCGCGGTGAGTGCCGGTCTGGTGTCATTCGTGCGCCTGCTGGCCATTATCAGCGTAAGCCTGGGCGTATTCAACCTGTTGCCGATTCCGGTGCTGGATGGGGGGCACCTGTTTTATTTCCTCATCGAGGCAGTTACCGGAAAACCGCCGTCCGAGGATTTCATGTTGCGTGGTCAACAGATCGGCCTGGCCCTGTTGCTGAGCCTGATGGTGCTGGTGTTCTATCAGGATATTGCGCGTCTGGCGGGATAACCGGATGTGGGGCAATACAGCAGATGCGGGTGCAATTTCCCAGCCAGCGGATATAATACCGCATCACAAAAACAATGGCCCCAAGCATGCGCACTAGCCGTTCTATCTTTGCACTGATTTTCAGCCTGATGCTGGCTGCGTCGGCTCTTGCCGAGTCTTTCGTGGTCAGGGATATACGCCTGGAAGGATTGCAGCGTATCTCGGCAGGCACGGTATTCAATTACCTGCCCCTCAAGCCGGGTGATGAACTGGATCCGGCGCGGATGGCCAAGGTCATCCGCGCCTTGTACAAGACCGGGTTTTTCAAGGACGTGCGCCTGGAGCGGGAAGGCGATGTTCTCAACATCGTGGTGCGGGAACGTCCGGCCATCGCCCAGATTGAAATCAGCGGCAACAAATCCATCAAGACCGATGATCTGAAAACCGGCCTGCGCGATATCGGCCTGGCGGAAGGGCGCACCTTCAATCGCTCGGTGCTGGACAAGATCGAGCAGGAAATGCGCCGGCAGTTCTTCAACAGCGGAAAATACGGGGTGCAGCTGGAAACCGAAGTCACCCCGCTGGAGCGCAACCGGGTAGCGGTGAAGATCAAGATCCGTGAAGGTGATACCGCGCGTATCCGGGGCATCAACATCGTCGGCAACAAGAGCTTTCCCGACGAAGAACTCATGCGCGGTTTTCAGTCCAGTGTCGGTGGCTGGTTTTCCTGGATCACCAAGGACGATCAGTATTCCCGGCAGAAGCTGGCGGGAGATCTGGAGCTGATCAAATCCTTCTATCTGGATCGCGGTTACCTCAATTTCGCGATTGATTCGACCCAGGTTACGGTTACTCCCGACAGAAAAGGAGTGTATGTGACCATCAACGTCAAGGAAGGAGAGGTCTTCACCATCAGTGACATTCGTCTTACCGGCAAGCTGATCATCGATCCCGAGCAGTATTTCCCCATGATTCATCTGCGCCGGGGCGAGCCATTTTCCCGGCGCAAGGTGGTGGACAGTACGGACAGAATCACGGAAAAGCTCTCTGAAATGGGCTATGCATTTGCCAATATCAACCACATTCCTGAAATCGACAAGGAAAAAAATACGGTGTCCATCACCTTCTTCATGGATCCGGGCAAGCGGGTGTATGTGCGCCGCATCGATATCAAGGGCAATACCCGAACCAGGGACCGGGTAATTCGCCGGGAAATGCGCCAGATGGAAAACACCTGGATGTCCAACAGTCGCCTGAATCTTTCCCGTGAGAGGCTGCGCCGTCTGGGGTTCTTTGAAGACGTGACCATAGAGACGCCCGCTGTGCCGGGAGCCACGGATCTCAGTGATGTGCTCGTTACGGTAAAGGAAAAACCTTCCGGCTCCCTGGCTGGTGGCCTGGGTTATTCCGGTGACCAGGGGATCAGTTTTTCCGCGAGTATCACCGAGGACAACTTCCTGGGAACGGGCAAGAAAGTGACTCTGGCAGCCAATACCAGCAGTTACAACACCCGTTATCAGCTGTCTTATTTCAATCCTTATGCCACGATCAATGGCATCAGCCGGGGCTTCAATCTCAGCTACCAGAAAACCAATTACAATGAACTGAACATTTCCGATTACCGCACGGACAAATCCGTGGCGTCGGTGAATTACGGCGTGCCCCTGAGTGATTTCAACCGTTTGCGCGCCGGCTTTGCCATAGAGAATACGAATCTTACCTTGGGATCTGTTCCCCCTTTGGAAATCGTCGATTTCGTCAAACAGGAAGGTGACAGTTATCTCGATTTCAAGCTCAACGGCAGCTGGACCCATGACTCCCGGGACAGCGCCATCTTTCCTTCGGTGGGAACCAAACAGAGTTTTTCCGGCATTTTGACCATTCCCGGCAGTGATTTGCAGTTTTTCAAGCTTTCCTACCGTTATCGCCATTATGTTCCTGTGTACCGGAAATTCATTCTTTCCGGACGAGTGGATCTGGGCTATGGTGACAGTTATGGAAGCACCAGCGAGCTTCCTTTCTTTGAAAACTATTTTGCTGGTGGAGAGAAGAGTGTACGAGGCTTCAAAAACAACACCCTGGGGCCACGTGATTCCACCGGCGATCCTCTGGGCGGCAATATCAAGCTGGTTGGCGGGCTGGAGCTGTTCATGCCACCGCCGTTTTCCGATGAACTGAGTCAGACCTTGCGTCTGTCGGTGTTCCTCGATGCGGGCAACGTCTTCCAGGACAGGGTGGATTTCGGTGAAATACGGTATTCTGTTGGCGTCGGAGCCACCTGGCTGTCTCCCATGGGGGCAATGACTCTGAGCTATGGCGTACCCATGAATGACCAGAGCCATGATGACGTGGAAAATTTCCAGTTCAGCTTTGGCTCGGCTTTTTAACAGGAGTGTAGAAAATGATGAAAAAAACGTCGATGTTGGTGCTGTTTGCAGTGTTTCTTGTTTCCCTGAGCGGTGCCGCATTGTCAGCCACCAAGATAGCTTATGTGGAAGTGGGCAAGGTGTTGCAGGAGTCGCCTCAAGTCAAGGCGGTAAAGGACAAGATCCGCAAGGAGTTTGCCAAACGTGACGATCAACTGGTGGCCGAACAGAAGAAACTGAAGAAGCTCAAGGAAAAACTGGCCCGTGATGGCAGTATCATGAGCGAAGCCGAGCGCAAGCGTCTGGAACGCGACATCATTGCCCGCACGCGCAAGCTCAAGAACGCCCAGAGTGAATTCCAGGAGGATCTGGCTCTGCGTCAGAACGAGGAACTGGGCAAGCTGCGCAAGGTGATTGCCGAAGTGATCGTCAAGGTGGCGAAGAGAGGCGGCTATGACCTGGTGCTGGAAAGCGGCGTGGTCTGGGCCAATGACAAGGTCAATATCACTACCCAGGTTCTCAAGGAACTGAAAAAACGCTGATTTGTTGTCCATGGTCCGATCCTATACCCTGGCCGAACTGGCGCAATGCAGCGGTGCGCAGTTGCGTGGGGATGCCGACTGCATTATTCATGGGGTGGAATCCCTGAATGGCGCGGGCAGCGGGCAGATCAGTTTTTTCAACAACAGCAAATACCGCAGATATCTGGCTGATACCAAAGCCGCTGCGGTCATCCTGCGGCCGGAGGATGTGTCCGACTGTCCCTGCAACGCCCTGGTTACGGATAATCCCTATCTTGCCTGGGCCAGGGTCACCCGCTGTTTTTCATCAGAGAGCCAGGTGGAATCGGGCATTCATCCCAGCGCGGTAGTGGATGCCCTGGCCGAAGTGGACCAGAGCGCATCGGTGGCTGCGGGTTCGGTATTGGCTGCCGGGGCAAGCATAGGGCCGGATGTACAGATCGGGCCCAATTGCGTGATCGGCCGGAATGTGGTGCTGGGGCGGGGAACCCGGCTGGTGGCTTCCGTCACTCTCCTCGACGGGGTGCGTCTGGGAGAAAACTGCCTGGTGCATCCTGGCGCGGTAATCGGCAGTGATGGTTTTGGTCTGGCCAATGACCAGGGGTGCTGGGAGAAAGTGGCCCAGCTGGGCAGTGTGACTATCGGCGACAATGTCGAGATCGGCGCCAATACCACCATCGACCGCGGCGCCATTCATGACACCATCATTGCCGATGGGGTCAAACTGGACAACCAGATCCAGGTGGCTCACAACGTGGAGATTGGCGAAAATACCGCCATTGCCGCCTGTACCGGCATCTCCGGCTCTACCCGCATTGGCGCCGGCTGTACCCTGGCCGGTGGCGTGGGCGTGGTGGGGCATATCGAACTGGCGGATGGAGTACATGTCTCCGGAGCGAGCGTGGTAAGCCGTTCCCTCAGGGAGCCGGGTGTCTATACCGGTGGTGTGCTGGCCATGCCGCACAAGACCTGGCAGAAGAATATCGCGCGCATCAAGCAACTGGATGACATGGCCAGGCGACTGAAAAAGCTGGAAAAAGCACTGGCTGACAGATCTGGCGAAAAGTAGGGTATCTCGAATAATCGAGATGCCCGAGTGGGACAGGGACGTCCCACCATTTTCAATCACCACAAGTGATTGAAAATGTGAGCAAAGAGGAAATCGCATTTTCTCTTTGCGACGAGAAAAATTCCATGGAAGGAATTTTTCGAGGTTCCCAGTAATAATCAACAGTCCGGCCTGCAAGCGCCTGTTGCCGGCAATCGGGAGGTTTCCTTGAACAACATGGATATTGGCCAGATCATGCAGCGGCTTCCACACCGCTACCCCTTTTTGCTTGTGGACAGAGTGCTTGAATGCTCTCCCGGGGAACATTTGCTGGCGCTCAAGAATGTAAGCGTGAACGAACCTTTCTTTCAGGGGCATTTTCCTGGCAAGCCGGTGATGCCCGGGGTGCTCATCATCGAAGCCTTGGCCCAGGCTACCTGTCTGCTGGCCATGGAGACCGAACCCTCGGACCAGGATGTCACCTATCTGCTAACCGGTGTGGACAAGGCCCGTTTCAAACGTCAGGTCGGTCCCGGCGACCAGTTGCTGCTCCAAGCCACCCTGGAAAAACGCAAGCGCGGCATCTGGGTGTTCAACGCCCGCGCCCTGGTCGATGAACAGCTGGCGGCCAGCGCCGAAATCATGTGTACCGCGAGAGAACTTTGATCCATCCTTCCGCCCTCATCGACGACAAGGCTCGTATTGGAGAAGGAGTCAGCGTGGGGCCTTTTGCCGTTATCGGCCCGGGTGTGCAGATCGGAGACGGTTGTGAGATCGGCTCTCACAGCGTAATCCGTTGCAATACCCGGCTGGGGCGCAACAACAAGATCTATCAGTTTGCCTCTGTCGGGGATGACCCCCAGGACAAGAAATATGCGGGGGAAGAAACCTGGCTGGAGATTGGCGACAACAACGTCATACGCGAGTTTGCCACCATCAACCGGGGAACGGTTCAGGACAAGGGGCTTACCCGAATCGGCAATGGCAACCTGCTCATGGCCTATACCCATGTGGCCCATGACTGTGTGCTGGGGGACAACACCATCCTGGCCAATGCCGCTTCACTGGGCGGGCATGTTCAGATCCACGACTGGGCGATCCTCGGCGGTTTTTCCATGGTGCATCAGTTCACTCGGGTCGGGGCGCATTCCTTCGCCGCCATGGGCAGCGCCATTGGCAAGGACGTACCACCCTATGTGATGGTAGGCGGCGCGCCGGCCGTGCCGCGAGGCATCAACAGCGAAGGCCTGAAACGCCGCGGTTTCGATGCCCGGGATCTTTCCGCCCTGAAAAAAGCCTACCGGCTGCTGTATCGCTCCAATCTGCGCCTGGAAGAAGCCAGGGAGCAGCTTGTGCAGTTGTGTGAAGAGGCGGATGCCGTGCGTCTCCTGGCGGACTTCATCTCCAACCCTTCGCGCAGCATCATCCGCTGATGCGTATCGCACTGGTAGCGGCTGAGCCTTCGGGAGATCAGCTTGCCGCCGGGCTGATGCGGCGGCTTGCCGCCCTCCATCCAGAAGTTCGTTTCGAAGGCATAGGCGGCCAGGCCATGCAGGCAGCCGGCCTGGAAAGCTGCGCGCCCATGGAAAGACTGTCGGTCATGGGGCTGGTGGAGGTGTTGGGGCGCCTGCCGGAACTGCTGAAATTGCGCCGTGATCTGGTGGAGCAATGGAAGAAGCAACCGCCGGATCTGTTTATTGGTATCGATGCGCCGGACTTCAATCTTCCGTTGGAAACCCGGCTGCGGCAACAGGGCATAGCCACGGTTCACTATGTCAGTCCCACGGTCTGGGCCTGGCGCCCTGGGCGGGTGGACAAAATCCGCCAGGCGACGGACCTCGTGCTGAGCATATTTCCTTTTGAACAGGAATTTCTTGATCAGCATGGCATTGCCAGCACCTATGTGGGACACCCCATGGCGGCTGAATATCCACTGGAGCCAGATCGTGCGGCGGCAAGAAAGGCTCTGGGCCTGAACAAGAACAATCCGGTATTGGCGGTATTGCCGGGAAGCCGTTCAGGAGAGCTGAAACGTCTGGCGCCGGTATTTCTCGAAACCGCCAGACGCTGCAGGCAGGAGATTCCCGGCCTGCAGGTGATTACGCCACTGGCCACGGCGGCTACCCATGCGGCTTATCAGCAGGCTTGTCACAGGCATGCTCCCGATCTGTCCATTGTCCTGGTGCGCAACAATACCCGCCAGGCTCTGGCGGCGGCAGATGTGGTTCTGGTGGCATCCGGAACCGCCACTTTCGAGGCGCTGCTGTGCAAGCGTCCCATGGTGGTGGGATATCGCCTGAACCCCCTTACCCATGGCATTATCCGCGGCTTGAATCTGCTCAAGATTACGCATGTGTCCATGGCCAACCTGTTGAGTGGGCAGCCCCTGGCGGAAGAATATCTGCAAAAAGAATGCACCGCGGAAAACCTGACGCCGGCTTTGCTTAAGCTGTTTCAGGATGCCCGGAAACGAGCCGAAATCGGTGCTCATTATCGCCAGGTGCATAAATCTTTGGTTATGGACACCAATGATCTGGCGGCGCAGGCGGTACTGGAACTGTACCGGAGGAAACAACATGCTTGAACCCGTTTGTGGCGTGGATGAAGCAGGGCGCGGGCCTCTGGCCGGCCCGGTGGTGGCGGCAGCAGTGATTCTCGATCCGCAGCGGCCCATTGCGGGACTGGATGATTCCAAGAAACTCACGGAGAAACGCCGGGAAGCCCTGTTTGAGGAAATCCGGGACAAGGCGCTGGCCTGGGCTCTGGGGCGCGCGGAAGTGGAAGAAATCGACCGTATCAACATTCTGCAGGCTTCTTTGCTCGCGATGCAGCGGGCGGTACAGAATCTGGCGGTTGCGCCGGGTCACGCGCAGGTGGACGGGAACAAACTGCCCCGGCTTCCCTGCAGCGCGGAAGCCATCGTTGGAGGCGACGGCAGCGTGGCCTGTATCAGCGCAGCTTCCATTATGGCCAAGGTTTCCCGGGATCGGGAAATGCGGGAGCTGGACAGGCATTTTCCTGGTTACGGCCTGGCGCGGCACAAGGGCTATCCCACCCGGGCGCATCTGGAAGCCCTAAGAAATCTGGGTGTTACGGAAATTCACCGCCGCAGTTTTGCGCCCGTGCGGCGCTTGCTGGAAGGTCAATCATAACCGCTGTATGCTACCGGTCTGGTGATCCACGCCAGTTGCTGAAATAATCCCCTTTATGGAACCACGCTTCATACACCTGCACCTGCACACCGAGTATTCCATGGTAGACAGCGTGGTGCGCATCAAGTCCCTGGTGTCCGCCCTGGTGGAGCAGGGCATGCCCGCGGTCGCGGTCACCGATCAGTTCAACCTGTTTTCCCTGGTGAAGTTCTACCGCGCTGTTACCGGCGCCGGCATCAAGCCGATTTTCGGCGTGGATCTGCTGCTGCGCAATCCGGAAAATCTGAACCAGCCGGATCGACTGATCTTGCTGGCCCGCGATGACAGCGGCTATCGCAATCTTCGTGAACTGGTATCCCGGGGTTATCAGGAAGGACAGCATCTCGGGCGTCCCATGCTGCAGCGGGAATGGCTGACGGCAGAAAGCTGTGCCGGTCTCATCGCCTTGTCCGGAGCACGGGACGGAGATGTGGGCAGAGCCCTGCTGGCGGGTAATGAGGCCCTCGCGGAATCGCTGCTGGATCACTGGCTGACGCTGTTTGGTGATGCCTATTATCTGCAACTGGTGCGCACCGGGCGTCCCGAGGAAGAGGACTGTCTGCATCTGAGCGTGGCTCTTGCCGCCCGTCGGCAGGTGCCGGTGGTAGCGACCAATGAAGTCTGTTTTCTCAAGGAAAGCGACTTTCAGGCCCACGAAGTACGGGTGTGCATCAACCAGGGGCGCACCCTGGACGATCCGCGCCGGCCTCGTGATTATTCTCCCCAGCAATATTTGCGCAGCGCCGAAGAAATGGCCGAACTCTTTGCCGACATTCCTGAAGCGCTGGAGAACAGTGTCGAGATTGCCCGCCGTTGCAACGTGAGCATGAGCTTCGGTGAGAATTTCCTGCCGGATTTTCCGGTGCCGGAAGGTCTGAGCATGGATGAGTTCTTCCGTCAGCTCTCGCAACAGGGGCTGGAAAGACGCCTGGACCGGATTCTGGACCGGGATGCTCCGGATTTCGCGGAAAGGCGCAAACCCTATGACGAACGCCTGAAAACCGAACTGGATGTAATCATCGAAATGGGTTTTCCGGGTTATTTCCTTATTGTCGCGGACTTCATCCAGTGGGCCAAGGACAATGACATTCCGGTGGGGCCGGGACGGGGTTCCGGCGCCGGTTCCCTGGTGGCCTATGCCCTGAAGATCACTGATCTCGATCCGCTCGAACACGAACTGCTGTTTGAGCGTTTTCTCAATCCGGAGCGGGTCTCCATGCCGGATTTCGATATCGATTTCTGCATGGATCGCCGTGACGATGTTATCGAGTATGTGGCGCAGAAGTATGGCCGCGAGGCCGTTTCCCAGATCATCACTTACGGTTCCATGGCGGCCAAGGCGGTAGTGCGTGACGTTGGCAGGGTGCTCGGGCATCCCTACGGTTTTACCGACCGGGTGGCAAAGATGGTGCCTTTCGATCTGGGCATCACCCTGAGCAAGGCGCTGGAAGAAAGTGAAGACCTGAAGCAGGCCTACGAAAATGACGAAGAAGTCACGCAGCTCATCGACATGGCCTTGCAGCTCGAAGGTCTGACCCGTAACGCCGGCAAGCATGCCGGAGGGGTGGTGATCGCGCCGGGCAAGCTCACCGACTTTACCGCACTGTACTGCGATGCCGATGGCGGTAACCTGGTCACCCAGTTCGACAAGAACGATGTGGAAGCCGTGGGGCTGGTGAAGTTCGATTTTCTTGGCCTGCGTACCCTGACCATCATCGACTGGGCGCTCAAGGCAGTGAATCGCCAGCGGCGGGCACAGGGACTGGAGCCGGTGGACATCAACGCCATACCCATGGATGATCCCGAGTCCTTTGCTCTACTCAAGTCAGGGAACACCACCGCGGTTTTTCAGCTTGAATCCCATGGCATGAAAGAGTTGATCCGCAAGTTGCAACCGGACAGTTTCGATGAAATCACGGCGCTGGTAGCCCTGTATCGTCCCGGTCCCCTGGGTACCGGGATGGTGGAAGATTTCATTGCCTGCAAGCACGGGCAGAAGCAGGCGCAATATCCTCATCCCAAACTGGAGCCCATACTCAAGCCCACTTATGGCGTAATTCTGTATCAGGAACAGGTCATGCAGATCGCCCAGGTGCTGGCGGGCTATTCCCTGGGGGGCGCCGATCTGCTGCGCCGGGCGATGGGCAAGAAGAAGCCCGAGGAAATGGAAAAACAGGGTGAGATCTTCCGCAAGGGCGCGGTGGAGCGCGGCGTGGAAGAAGCCGTGGCGATACGGATTTTCGAACTCATGGCGCATTTTGCCGGATATGGCTTCAACAAATCCCACTCGGCAGCCTATGCCCTGGTGTCCTACCAGACCCTGTGGCTCAAGACCCATTTCCCCGCGCCTTTCATGGCGGCGGTGCTGTCCGCGGACATGGACAATACGGACAAGGTGGTGCATCTCATCGAGGAATGCCGGGAGATGAAGCTGGATGTGCTGCCCCCCCAGGTAAACCGTTCCGAATACATGTTCAACGCGGACGGAGACAAAACCGTCATCTATGGCCTGGGCGCGATCAAGGGAGTCGGGGAGTCGGCCATCGAAGGCATTATTGCGGCACGTGAGCAGGGTGGGGCGTTCAAGGATCTGTTCGATTTCTGCCGCCGTATCGATTTGCGCAAATGCAACCGCCGGGTGCTGGAATCCCTGATTCGCGCCGGAGCCCTGGATGAGCTGGGCAGCAACCGGGCCACTCTCATGGTACAGCTGCCCCTGGCGCTGAAAATGGCGGAACAGCATCATGCCCTGGAAGCCGCGGGACAGACCGATCTGTTTGGCATGAGCGAGCCGGAAGCGCCGCCGGCCATGGGCATCATTCCCGAAGATCAGGAGGACTGGAGCGATGAGCAGCGCTTGCGCGGCGAGAAGGAAACCCTGGGCCTGTTTCTCACCGGCCACCCCATCGATTTCTACGAGACGGAACTGAAACAGATTGCCTCCCGTATCGGTGGCCTGTCACTGGATGAAAGCGAGAAAGGCTATGGCCGGGGCAAGGATGTGACCGTGGCCGGGCTGGTAATGGAAGTGAACCGGCGCAATACCCAGCGCGGCACCATGGCCAGCGTGCTCCTGGACGACAAGAGCGGCCGCATCGAGCTTACCCTGTTCAATGAGGCCTTTGAAGCCTGCCGGGATCTGTTGGTGGTGGATCGGGTGCTGGTGGTGCAGGGCAAGCTGGTGCATGACGAATATCGGGGTGGCCTGGGGCTGCGCGCCAATGAAGTGAGCAGTTTTGAAGAATACCGCGAGAGACGGCTTGCGGCGCTGGATCTGGTGCTGGATGAACAGTTCATCCGCCGTCGCAAATGGGCCGCGGTGGACGTGCGCAACTGGCTGGGTGAACTGCTTGCCGATGTTCGCGGCGGCAGTGTCCCGGTGGCGGTTCGTTATTGCCGCACGGATGCCAGCGCCCGCATCCGCCTGGGTGAAGACTGGCGGATAAAGCCCACGGATGAACTTCTGCACCGTCTCTATCGTCATCTGGGCAAGGACAGCGTCGTACTGCATTTTGCCAATTTCATTCAGGAACAGACCACAATTGGGGTATGATATGCCTCATCCAAAACCTGTGAGCGGCCTTCATGGATCTCAATTTTCTTGAATTCGAACAACCCATTGCCGAACTCGAAGCCAAGATCAGCGAACTGCGTCTGCTTGGCGACGATGCGGAAATCAATATCCAGGAAGAAATCGAACGCCTGGAAGAGAAGAGCCGCAAACTCACCGAGTCCCTGTTCTCCTCTTTGAACCCCTGGCAGATCTCCCAGCTGGCGCGGCACCCCTTGCGCCCCTACACACTGGATTACATCGAACGCATCGTTGATGATTTCGAAGGCCTGCATGGCGACCGGGCTTTTGCCGATGACCAGTCCATTGTCTCCGGCATTGGACGCATCGATGGCCGGCCGGTGATGATCATTGGTCACCAGAAAGGCCGGGATACCAAGGAAAAACTCAAACGCAACTTTGGCATGCCGCGTCCCGAGGGGTATCGCAAGGCATTGCGCATGATGGAAACCGCAGAGCGTTTCAAACTGCCGGTGCTGACCTTCATCGACACTCCCGGCGCCTATCCTGGTATCGATGCCGAAGAGCGTGGCCAGAGTGAAGCCATCGCCCGCAATTTGCGGGAAATGGCCGGATTGCACACACCGGTGATCGCCACGGTCATCGGTGAAGGCGGATCCGGCGGCGCACTTGCCATCGGCGTGGCGGACAAGCTGATGATGCTGCAATACGCCACCTATTCAGTGATTTCACCCGAAGGCTGCGCGTCCATCCTGTGGAAGAGCGCGGACAAGGCGCCCCAGGCCGCGGAAGCCATGGCCATCACTTCGGAAAAGCTGAAGGAACTGGGGCTGATCGACGATATCGTTCCCGAACCCCTGGGCGGCGCCCATCGCGACCCCGACAGCATGGCGGCGAATCTCAAGCGTTCGCTCATTGCCGCGCTGGATGAATTGCAGGCCAAGGACACGGAAAAACTGCTGGACAGCCGTTATCGGCGCCTCATGTCCTATGGGGTGTTCAGCGAGTAGTTTCGCCCGCCATGGCCTTTTCTCCGGCAAGCCTGTTGCAGATCCTGCGGGGGCTGCCTGTTCCCAAAACCTATCGGGTGGCGCTCAGTGGTGGACTGGACTCCGTAAGCCTGCTGCACGCCCTGCATGCGATTGTGCAGGAACTGGATGCCCCTGTGGAGGCGGTGCATGTGAATCATGGCCTGCACGGGGATGCCCTGGAATGGGAGCATTTCTGCGAAGCCTTGTGCGCCTCTCTGGACATCCCCCTGGTCAGTCTGCAACTGGAATTGCAGCCTCTTCCTGGCCTGAGCCTGGAAGCCCTGGCCAGGGAAGCGCGCTACAGCATCATTGCCGAGCAGTTGAACCAAGGGGATATGCTGCTCACCGCCCATCATGCCGACGACCAGGCCGAAACCCTGCTGCTGCAACTGTTGCGTGGCGCTGGCGTGCAGGGGCTGGCCTCCATGCCCTTGCTGCGGGAATGGAAGGCCGGCTGGCTGGCCCGTCCGCTGCTGAACTTCAGTCGCGCCGAGCTGGAAGACTGGGCGCAAACACGCGGCTTGCGCTGGCGGGAAGACCCCAGCAATCTGGACACGGACATCCGCCGTAACTTTCTGCGCCATGAAATCATACCCCTGCTCAGGGAACAATGGCCCAGTCTGAATGCTACCCTGGGGCGCAGCGCCCGTCACTGCGCCGAGGCGGCACGTATCCTGCGTGAAACCGGGGAGGAAGACCTGATGCTCATCCTGGATCTGGCCCGTCCCTGGCGGTTGCCTCTGCAAGGCCTGCGGGCCCTCTCTCCCGAGCGGGGTAAAAACCTGCTGCGCTACTGGATGGGCAGCCACAATCTGCCCCTGCCGCCGGACAGAATTCTTTTCCGGGTATGGAAAGAATTGATCCCCGCCCGGGAAGACGCCACTCCCCTGGTGACATGGGAGGGTGGTCAGCTGCGCCGCTATCGGGGGCAGTTGTATCTCATGCCATCCCTGCCGACTGCGCCTGATGCGGATCTGGTGCTGGAATGGGATGGCAGGCAAAGCCTGCAACTGCCCGCCGGGCTGGGAAGCCTGCATGTCGCAGAAGTCCCTTCCTGGCTGGAAGCGGGCGTGCGCGTCCGCTTTCGTCAGGAGGGGATGAAATGCCGGCCTGCGGGCCGCGCGGGAGAACGCAGTTTCAAGCGTCTCTGCCAGGATCTGCATATTCCCCCCTGGTTGCGTCCGCGAATGCCTCTGCTGGTGCGGGACGGTAAACTGCTGGCGGTGGCGGATTACTGTCTTTGTGATCCTTTGCCTGCTCACAATCTCCTGCGCTGGGAGCGTCCCGAATGGCTGTATTGAACCTGCGCAACAGCTATGCCGCCCGGCACCCTCTGACCGGCGTACTGGTCAATCTGCTGCTGTTGCTCGCCTGCGCCCTGCTGGCGCTGGGCCTCAAGCTGCCCCTGGTGAGCGTGGAAAAATTCTGGGTTTTCGGCAACACCGTAAGCCTGCTCTCCGCCATCTCCCAGCTCTGGCAGGAAGGAGAAAAAAGTCTGGCGCTGCTCATCGGCAGCTTCAGCCTGCTGTTTCCCGTAATCAAACTGCTGCTGCTTTTCTACATCTGGAATCTGGAAGACGCCCGTGGTCAGGGGTATGAGAAACATCTCAAATGGCTGAATACCTACAGCAAGTGGTCCATGTTGGATGTCTTTGTCGTGGCTCTGCTGGTAGTTACTCTCAAACTGGGCATGCTCGCCCATGCCCGGGTGGAATTCGGCCTCTATGCCTTTGCCGCCAGTGTGATTCTCACCATGCTGGTTTCGGCATGGATGGGGCGATATACGCGCGAGCAATGATCCTGGTCAATGGCACAGCTTGATTTTCCGGCGCACAATGGAACAACAAAACAATGGGAGAGCGGCCATGAAAGATCTGATCTGGGACAACACTCTGAGTGTCCAGGTCGAGGAAATCGACCAGGATCACCAAAGACTGGTGGAACTTTTCAATTTACTGGCGCATGCCGTGGAAACGGGTGACGCGGCGGATTATATCGACGCCCTGCTGGAAGAACTGATTGCCTGTACGGTATGGCATTTTCGCCATGAGGAGCGTTTGATGGTTCGCCATGCCTATCCCGGGCTGGATGAGCACCGGGCCGAGCATGAGGAGCTTGTTGCCAGCGTGAAGGCTCTGCAGGAGCAGCGCAGGGGAGAAGGCAAGGGGATTGGCACTGCGGACATCGAGTTTCTGGAACACTGGCTTACCGGTCATATTCTGGGGCTGGACATGGACTTGGGCGCTTTTCTTGTCGATGTGACGCCCTGAACCCGGAGTCGCTATTCCGGCAGTCCCGTGCGGTTTTCCAGCAGGGCGCGCATGGCGGTGCTGACATAGGCTTTCAGCTCATCGAGCATTTGCGCCTTTTCCGGCATTTGCTCGTCCGGGGTGAAGGAAGGCTCGGGATAGAGCTGATAACGACCCGCCACGGCCTTGCCATGGGGCGGCTTGATGACAATGCGGTTTCCACGGAAATATGCCACGGTATGATCGCTGCCGGAAGGTTTGATGATACCAAAACCGGGATCATCTTCCGCCAGGGACAACAGATCCCGTCCCCAGCATTGATGCCTGAAGGGCTTGCCCAGGAGCAGACTCACCGTGGTGGGAATCACGTCCATTTGCGTGGCCGCGGTGGAAATGCGTTTGCCATAGGCCTCCTGAATGCCGGGAGCCAACAAAAGCATGGGGATGTGAAAGCGCAGCAGATCGATTTCCCCCAGTTGTTTTTTCACTCCGAATCCATGGTCGCCCACGAGCATGAACAAGGTATCCTGATACCAGGGCTGTTGCTTTGCTTCGTCGAAAAAACGCCCCAGCGCCCAGTCTGCGTAGCGCTGTGCAGTGAGATGTTGATCCAGTTCGCCAAAGCCGCTTACCGGCTTTACCGGCAGAGGGTCGGGCAGGGCGTAAGGAGTATGGTTGGACAGGGTCTGCAGCACGGCAAAGAACGGTTTGTCTTTGTCCAGGCGATTGATTTCACGCAGGGCCTGATCGAACATGTCCTGATCCGAGACGCCCCAGGTAGGGTCGGTGAATACCGGATTTTCCATCTGATCCCGGCCGATGAAGCGGGTCATGCCCTGGTTGCGGAAAAAGCCCTTCTGATTGTCCCAGTTGAATGCGCCGTTGTACACATATACATCTTGGAAACCCAGCGGTTTGAGCAGGGCCGGAAGGCCGGAGAACTGATGCTGGCCTTCCGGTTCCTGCATCAGATATTCGAATCCCGGCAGATTGGGAAAACAGGCCACGGTGGCGAACATGCCCTGATGGGTGTGGGTGCCATTGGAAAACATGTGGTCGAAGAGCAACCCTTCTTTGGCCAGTTCGTCGAAGCGGGGCGTGATGCCGTGGTCGGTGCCCAGGGCGCCGGTAAACTGCCCGGAAAAACTCTCCATGATGATGAACACCAGGTTTTTTGGTCGCGGTGACAATCCTCTGGCCGGCGTATGAGTGCGCAGCACCGGATATTGATCTGGCTGCTCGAGATGGTCATTGGGTGTCAGCAGCAGTTTGCGCGTGTGCGCCAGGGCCTTGTCCCTGGGCATGATCTTGAGCCAGGTCTTGCCCGCATCCTTTTTCTTGTTGCCCATGGCGGCCTTGGCCAGGGACCAGGTGCCGTTCAGCGCCAGATGGTTGGCAAACAGGTTCTGGCTGTGGAAGGCGTCACCCCAGCGCAGGGGAGCGCCATGGCGCAGGGTGCCGCGTGCGCCCCAGGCGACGAGAAAAGCGCAGATCAGGAACAGCGGAAGGCGAACCCACCAGGCCGGATACGACTCGCCAAACTTGGGGGTCGTGGCGTCGATTCGTCTCAGCCCCCAGGCCAGCAGACCCAGCAGCACGGCCCAGAGCAAGAGATAACGCGCTACCGGAAAGCCATGCCAGATCATGCTGCTCACGGTGGCCGGATCTTCCTTGAGATACTGGATGGCCAGACTGTTCAGGCGGGTATGAAACTCGTGATAGAACTCCGGTTCGGAAACACCGAGAAACAGCACTATGCCGCCGCCAATCAGCAGCCAGTAACGGGCCAGACGGCGTTCACCCAGACCGCCGGGCAGCAGCAGAAGCAGAACCAGGGGCAGTAGCAGATAACTGGTTACGATGAGATCGAAGCGCAGCCCCACGATGAATGCCTGGAACAGGTCGCTGCTGGCAGCGGTGGCCGCCAGCTCCGGATTGCGCGCCAGCAGTATGCCGCGCAGCAATGTCTGCAGCACAAGCAGCAACAATGCGCTCAGGGCCAGGAATCGGATATCGGAAAACAGGGGGCGGCTGGATCTCATCGGCACGGATCAAGCAGGAAGGCGAATCCGCAATTATAGTGGCTTATTAACTCGGCAACAATCTATATCGCGTTCAGCCCGCTTGCCCTTGTTCGCGGCAAGGTATCAGACCGCCGTTGTAGTGATTCTACAACAAGGGCTGATAACGCTGTCCGCGGGCAAGGGCAAGCGGGCCTGTCCTTATCGATCAATCGGTTAGGGGCTTCAAGAAAAGG